>Ga0208153_100451_pt1 | contig 11569 bp, 12 predicted proteins | sample Wag42014_10_18_FD_187331 | JGI IMG/M metagenome (GOLD analysis project Ga0208153, IMG submission 187331) | Deep subsurface shale carbon reservoir microbial communities from Ohio, USA - Utica-2 Time Series 2014_10_18 (SPAdes) (version 2) ... | reverse complement strand
GTGATATCGGGTAAAAAAGGCCCACTCGTAACACCGGTAAGTTCATCCCGGCGCATGCTGGACATTGCAGAAAAAACAGGCGTGGAACTTCACTGGACAGCCGTAGGATCCATTAATGTAGCACGCAAGATGATGGAAATAGACGCTGTTTTTGGTGGAGAGGGCAATGGAGGGCTTATTTTCCCGCAACACCAGTACTGCAGGGATGGCGCAATGGCCTGTGCTAAATTGCTCGACATAATGGCAGCGGGAGTGAAACCTTCACAGATGGCTGCAAATGTTCCAGAATACCATAATGCCAAAACAAAGGTAAAATGTGGTAATCTGAAAAAGACAATTGAAAACGTAGCCATCCGCGTACAGGGAGAAGGAATTGAGATTGATACCACCGATGGTTTCAAGATATGGTATGAAGACGGCTGGTTACTGATACGCCCTTCAGGCACCGAACCAATTGTCAGGATATTTGCCGAAGCTAAAACTGATAAAAAAGCAAAAGAGCTGCTGGAAAGAGGGGAAAAGATAGTACTGGCTTCAATCCAGGATTAAACGAATCAGGGTTTGCCGCAGGATTCACCGCAAATAATACCTGTGGCAATGAGATGTGCAACCCTCAGGGGTTCAGGTATATTGCTATGGGTAGCACTTAACTGGACTATCCGGGTAGCGGAAATTTCATCAATGCCTGCACACTGGATATAAACCGGAGTATGGGAGTGAGAAGTTATCACCCGGGATATCCTGCCTGCTTTTTTTATTATCGCAAACCTTTCATCCGGGTATTCCAGATGATAGAGAGCATTTTTTATATTCTCAAAATCAGGCATCGAGCGCATCAGCACAATCACTCCCATTCCTGTAGATTCATTTAAGCGCACAATGTCAATCGGATTGAAACCCCCGTATGTGACTCCATCCAGCATTATCACACGCGCCTGACTCCTGTGTTTACTGGCTGATATCATCCTTATTAGTGAATCGGTAGCATCCATACCATCCCTGGTAATGTAGGTGGATAACACTCCATCAAGCCACATTCCCCCTCTGAAAAAAGTCCCTACCACAAGTATACGGTCACTTATCAGAGCTGAATCATCTATACCCAGAATCCTTATTTCCGGTTTTATATGAAAAAGAGAAAAGGGTATACCCCCTTTTAAACAAACATAGAGCCCGGATGCTCATTATCTTGAGGTTGTCGGGGCTTTAGGACTTTATCGATGGCATCCATAAAGTCAGCCATTGTCACACTATCACGATCATTGCGCACAGCAAACATACCGGCCTCGGTAGTCAGTGCATGCAGATCCGCACCACTTGTATTTTCTGTAAGGGCGGCAAGTTTGTCAAAGTCCACATCCCGGGCAAGGGTAAGCTCTCTGGAATGAATTTTGAGGATCAAACTACGTGATTCTTTATCCGGCATCGGAACCTCGACCATCCTATCAAAGCGACCCGGACGGATTATGGCAGGATCCAGAATATCCACCCTGTTGGTGGCTGCAATTATGCGAATATCACCCCGGTTCTCAAATCCATCCATCTCCGCAAGAAGTTGCATGAGGGTGCGCTGCACTTCCCTGTCAGCACCGTTGGTATCACTCAGCCGGGCTGCTGCAATGGCATCGAGCTCATCTATGAAAATAATGCTGGGAGCCTTCTTTCTTGCCATATCGAAAACTTCTCTGACCAGCCGGGAACCTTCACCAATGTACTTTTGCACAAGTTCCGAGCCCACAACACGGATAAAAGTTGCGTCAGTACGATGGGCTACCGCTTTTGCCATCATCGTTTTACCGGTACCCGGGGGCCCGTGCAGGAGCACACCTTTAGGAGGTTCCACACCCACACGTTCAAAAGATTCGGGTTTAATGAGCGGTAGTTCGACACATTCGATAATATCCTGGATCTGATTATCCAATCCACCGATATCTTCATAACTTATATCCTGGGATTCCAGGACTTCCATTGCTGAAACTTCCGGTTCTTCTGTCGAGGGAAGAACATCCACTATGGAAAGGGTCTGCTGATTCAGAGCAACCCTGACACCGGCAACCAATTTGGATTCATCTATGTACTGGGAAACTCCCACCATGAACTGGGGGCCCGAACTGCTGCGTATCAATACTTTATTGGAATCAATGACATCAATGATATTTGCCACGATCAAAGGAACAGTCTTAAGCCTGTTAATCTCAGAGCGAAGTTTGCGAACTTCTCGCTCATACTTCACTTTCTGGGATTCAACATTCTTTTTTTCAGATTCAATCTGGTCGCACTGCTCTTTAAGTTTGCTGTTGCGGGATTCAAGTTGTTTCATCCTGTCCAGAAGGTACTTTGAAAAGTCTTCGTCTCCTTCAGAACCCATATAATCATATTCTACATCGGACATATTTTTAAATCCGTAATTCCCCTGATTTACCGTATCATCGCTGGTTTCGTTCATATAGCTCCGAATAATATTTAAGTCCATAGGTATATAGCACTTTCGAAAAGAGGCATGGCAGCTTCCATGCAAGAGATGATTTTTTATGCAGTGTGAAATATGTGGTGCAGAGATAAAAGGGGAGCCTTTTAAGATAAATGTCGAGGGAAGCGAACTCAACGCCTGCAACCGATGTTCACAATACGGAACATCAGTAAGCACCCGGAAACCGGTATCCAGAAAGAACGCTCCTGTGCGGCAGGGGATTAAAAACAGTTCAAAACCCAAAAAGAACCCGGTAACTGCTCCTACAGAAGAACTCATAGACGAATACGAACAAACCATAAGAGAGGCCAGGGAAGCAAAGGGCCTTACCCAGGAAGAACTTGCTTCCAAGATAAAGGAAAAAGCATCCCTGATCAAAAAGATCGAGAAGGGAGACATCGTACCTGAAGATTCGGTACGTACAAAGCTTGAACATACCCTTGATATCGAACTCACCGAAAAAGTGGGAGAAAACGACTGGGATACAAATACCCTGAACAGGGGCACTACTCTTGGCGATATAGTAACCATCAAGAAAAAATGAAGTGATATTATGCACCTCGAAAACAAGAAAGTCGGTATAATAGGGACCGGCAAGATGGGGCAAAGCCTGCTTAGAGGTATAATACGTGCAGGAAAAGCAAAGCCTGCAAATATCTATGCCAGCGATGTTTATGAACCTGCACTGCAAGCACTTAAAAGTGAACTTGGAATTAACGTATCAACAAATAATTTTGATACAGTGGATAATTCAGACCTCATCATTCTTGCGGTCAAGCCCCAGATACTGCGCAATGTACTGAGAGGTTTTGCAGACCATATCAACGAACACAAACTCATAATATCAATTGCAGCAGGAGTTCCTGCATCCACTATTGAAGAGGAGTTGCATGAAGATACAAGAGTAATTCGTGTGATGCCAAACATTGCCGCAACCGTCGGTGAAGCGGCCTCTGCAGTCAGTACGGGGAAAAATGCATCCGCAGAAGATGCTGAGATTGCAATGGAAATATTTTCAAGCATGGGTTCTGCTGCCCTTGTTCCTGAACATCTCATGGATGCTGTTACAGGAGTTTCCGGGAGCGGTCCCGCATATATTTTCCCCGTAATAGAGGCCATGGCGGACGGAGGTGTGCTTGAAGGGCTTGACAGGGAAAGTGCACAAAAACTGGCAGCCCAGACAGTACTGGGCGCAGCAAAGATGGTCCTTGAAACAAAAAAACATCCAGCAGAGCTCAAGGACATGGTGACCTCTCCTGCAGGGACAACCATTCATGGTGTTCATGCACTTGAGAAAAACGGAGTAAGGGCGGCTTTCACAGATGCAGTGATGGCTTCTGCAAAACGCTCCCGTGAAATGGGGAAATAATTCCCCTACCTTTCCTGAAACGATACAAAAATTGATATAGTTGTATGATTTAATTAATTACAAAGCCTTCAACGGGGGTTTGTATGAAATCCTTTGCGGTAATCAGGGGAGAAGACAAAAACAAAGTCAGGATTGCGCTGCACGATTTGCAGCAATACGGGAGCATGAAATTCAGTTCCTGTCCAAAACGTATCGAACCAAACTATGCAGACACTCTTCTTGTGAGGGTCGTGGGAGTACCCTTGCGTTCAAATTGTAAGTTTGCAGCACTTGTGGGACTGGAAAATAATGCCGGCTCTGCGATAAACAAACTGAGAAAAATACATCCACCAGCCCATATTGTAATAATAAGTCCCAGACATGATGCTTATGAAGAATTAATGGATAACTCTGAAATCTATCCTGAATTTGAAATAAACAATTAATATTTTTTAGAAACGTTGAATAATAAGTTTTTCTGCGAAAATTAAAGAAAATGGGGCCGGGACCGAGAATCGAACTCAGATCGTAGCCTCCACAGGGCTACAGGATAACCGCTACCCTACCCCGGCATGTTGAGAATTGCCCTACGCGAGGGCATCCTATACATGTATTTCTCTTAAATAAACTTTTCTCCATATCAGTCTTTCAGACGCGAAATTGCAAGCTGTGCCGCCTTTTCACCTGAGAGAAGCATCCCTCCAAAAACAGGACCCATCCGGGGAGAACCTGCAACGGCATTGGCAGCCATACCTGTAACTATCAAACCAGGATAAACCTCCCGGGTATTTTCCATTACAAGACGCTCACCGGTATCAGCCCACATTGGTTTTTCACCCACTACCTTCTTACCACCAAAAGCTCCGGGAATCTTGCGCTGAACAGTATTGCAGACAGTAGCTTCATGGCCGGTACCGTCAAGTACCAGGCGAGAACGGATTGTGAGAGGATCAACATGAAGACGGGCTATTTCAACTGCTGTCCAGTTAATAACAAGCCCGCATACCTCATCGTTATCCCGTATCATAACATCTTCAAAACTTACCAGATTGAATATTTCAACTCCGGCAGAAACCGCTGCACTTATGAGTTTACCCACAGTGCCAACCGAATTTGCCACATAGTAACCTTCTTCATACTCATTATAAGGCACATCAAAATCATCAAGGATCCTGCGCGCTTCTTCCTGGACCACAATACGCGGGAACATCATGCCACCGCCCCACATACCGCCTCCTACAGATAGTTTCTTCTCAAAAAGCACAGTTTTTAATCCTGCTTCTGCAAGATAACGTGCAGCAACAAGGTTTGCCGGGCCTCCACCCACAAGGGCCACATCAACATCAGTATAGTCCAGAAAAACATTGGTAAATTCTTCAACTATCGCTCGGGTAATAATTCTCTCATCAAGTTCCATGGATCTGCCTCAAATGCTGCTAATTCTCTCATTTGATAGGCCACATATATATTAAAACTATTGGGATACAGAAAGAACAAGACCACTGTGTATGAAATATATTGAAATATCCTTGCAAAAAGTGCCAGATATTTATTGAAAAGAGATTAGATACAGAGGCTATATTGTAATGAATGCAAGAGTAAAGCCCTTGAAAAAAGCATTTTATCCACCGTTGGAATCCCGAAATAATTGGAATCAATTTTCGACATAAGATGAGACGGTTTGTTGGAAATCATGTATGTCGATTGGTTTGGATATATAACCCGCACATCCTGCATCAATAAATTTCTTATCATCGCCCCTCATTGCATGTGCTGTCAATGCAACCACAGGTGTATCTTTTGCATTTTCAATCTCTTTGAATTTCTCCAGAACTTCAAGCCCATCCATTTTGGGCAGCTGCATATCAAGTAAGATGAGATCAAAAACATTATTCTCTGCAACTTCAAGAGCCTGTGAACCGTCTTCTGCCTGCATCACTTCATATCCGTAAGACTCAAGCAAGTCCACTGTAAGTTCCATGTTCATTGGATTGTCTTCAACTACAAGAATTGTGGTCATTCTAGTACCTCTAAATATGATTTGATAATTATCGATATGGCTGCCTTTTCCCGGAGAATACCTGACTGGTTTGATCACAAATTAAACTGCAAAGATATTGTAGAGTATGTTTTCACATATATATAGTAATAGGCATACAATTTATAAATCTGAACGTTTTACGCAAAAGCAGACATACAAATTATCAAAATTAATTCATATACCCATAAATCAAATTAATCGTTGTTAGCAGAATTAACCTGGATTTTCTTTGAATCAAGATGTTTTATTATTTCAATCAGATTATTGCGAGTGAAGGCACCTTTCTGGAGAATTGAAACTACATTACCTTCAAAAACCGCTTTCTTTCCATATCCTTGGCCGTATGAATAATTATAGGGATATCTGCAGTATTACTGTTTTCTCTCAGAGTTGCCATGACATCAAATCCACTTGTAATAAGCATCATCAAATCCAGGATAATGAGGTCCGGAGAATAGGAAAATGCTTTATCTTTATCGATAGCTTCCTGACCCCCATAGGCAGGTATCACATTATACCCCTCAATATCAAGGGAAGATTTGAGCATTTCTACTGCTGATGGATCATCGTCCACAACAAGTATTGAGGACGGAGAACCAGAGGAACTTCCCAAAACATCCCATCCATTCATTCCCGGCATCATGATATCAAGCAATATCGCGAAAGGTTTTACAACATCCACATAGCGGGATTCAAGATATCCACGAGAAAGGGGCAATACCCTGTAGCCGGCATTGACAACAGTTGATACCAGCAAATCACGTGATGAATAGTCATCCTCAATCACCATTACAATAGGTTCTTTGTTGCTGGAATTCAGAGGTTTTCCAAAAGAGGAAAAGGATCAATATCGGTGTTTTCAGAAGTATTTGTACTAGAATCAATAACATATTGGTCTTCGTCTGTTTCACCGGTTTCTTCAGGATTACCTTCACAGGAAACCTGACTTAAAGGAATCGTAAAGGTAAAGGTGCTGCCTTCTCCCTTTTTGCTTGTCACCCATACATCCCCGCCATGCATATTCACAAATTTTTTTACAAGAGACAAACCAAGACCTGTCCCTTCATAATTGCGTGAAGAAGATGTATCTTCCTGGGTAAAGGCATCGAATAAAGTATCCTGGGCCTTTTCAGATATCCCTACTCCGGTATCTGATACCGAAACCTGCAATACATCGTTTTCCACATGGGAAAGTAAACGCACCCTTCCCCCTTCGGGTGTAAATTTTATTGCATTGCTGAGGAGATTGTAAAGTATCTGCTTGAATTTGCCCTTATCGGCACATATCTCTTCAGAGTAATTATGTTCAACTGAAAGAGAAAGAGATTTCTTATTTCCAAGAGGCATAACTAGTTCCATCACTTCTTTGGAAGCCTCAGTTAAAGAGAAAGCCTCACATTCAAGCTCCATCTTACCGGCTTCCACTTTTGACAGGTCAAGGATATCATTAATCAGATTTAGCAGGTGTTTCCCGCTTTTGGCAATATTGGACACATATTTCTTCTGTGGATCATTGAGATCCCCCCTTACTTCTTCCAGCAGGATATCTGAAAATCCAATCACCGAATTTAAAGGTGTTCTCAGTTCATGGCTCATATTTGCCAGAAATTCACTCTTGGACCTGTTTGCCTGTTCTGCAGCCATTTTTGCATGGTTGAGAGCCTCTTCTATATTTTTTCGCTCAGTCATGTTGTATAGTACACCCACGATCACAAGATTCCCATTGGATTTTTCAAGTGGAAGAAGGGTTTCTTCAACCTGGTAACCTCCTATACTAAATTCAAACCTGCGAGTTTCACCATCAAGAGCAGCATACAGATGAGGAAGAAGGGTATCAAGAATATCTTTGGAAAGGACCTCTTCAGGTAGCTTACCTATGAAATCTTTTTTATTGAAATTGAGTTTATCAAGCATTTTACCCCCTATTGAAATATATCTCAAATCGCTGTCATGCAGAACAACTATTCCATTGGGAAAATTGGAAATGATCAATTCAAGCTGTTTATCGCGTTCCTTCTTTTCCTGTTCTGCACGGTCCCTCTGATCGATTTCTACCTGTAAACGACGATTCTTATTGTTAACAGCCTGACTGGCCCCTGCAAGAGTAACTGTTGTGATACCCATTAAAAGAAAAACATACCAATACTGATTAATCACATCGGAAAGAGCGACTTCACCATAGTTTTCATACGGCCCCAATCTTAATTCCTTCATACATTCGTGGACCGGTCCATAATCCAGGGGAACTGTCCAGCCTGCATATCCACCTTTTATGGTAGCTTCCGAAAAACGAGGCAATTGAAGCAGGTTAGCAAGCATTTTTTCGGCTACATCCTCAGATACATGAGAACTGCGGGAAAATGCCCACTGTGGATATAGACGAGTGCTGTGCTTCTGTAAGAAAGAAGAATCAAAATTATCTCCCTCATGTAAACCAGGAGAATGATCCACGTTCAAGCACTTGATATCAACAAAAGAAATCTTGCCTTCCTTTTTCATCGATTCAAGGATCCCGGTACTAACGATCCCCACATCAACCTCCCCGGAAAGCACTGCTTCTACCACTTTGTCCTCTGTACCCCCATAAGTGACATCCATGGCATCTATATCCAATCCTGCATCATTAAATTCTCTCGCAGCCATCCACCAACCCCCAAAGGAATGTTCGTTAACTGCCATTACCGATAAACTTTCAACGTCATTAAGAGAATTCACATCGATCCTGTCGTTTTTAGTGAAGATGACTGAACCAAAGACAGTGTATGAGCGGCCTCCCCAGGATTCTTTCAAAGTTGCTATTCTCTGTACATTGTGATCGACTTCCAGCTCAACATATACCAAAGGATTTGTGATAAGGAAATCAATTTGTTCATTAGCTACTTCAGAAGTCATCTGTCCAAAATCCATGGGGACAAGCACTACATCTTTTTCCGGGAAACCGGCATCCAGATAATCTATAGTAGGACCCCACCTCTCCATTGCAGCTTCATCTCCCCTGTTTGCAAGCACTCCTATCCTGAGAGGGTCGCCGGAAGCAGAAACTACAATACTGCAAGTCAAAATAATAAATAATACAGCGATAGACATACATAGATACCGGGATATGGGTTTCATGGGTAAATATATAGAGAAATTATCTGTTATAAATATAACCAAATAAATTAGTATACGAAGACAGAGAATACATATAAGTTCACCCATCTAATCAATATAAAGCAGTAATAATACATCCGAAAGTAGCAGAAAGTTATTACTTTCTCCAACCGGCTATCTAAAATTTAATTTTACAGGAAAATCTTATGGATAAACTTTAATACTGCAACACGACCCATATGACCTAAAGGAGAAAATATGGCAAGATCCGCACAACGTCCCAGTCTGAAAAAAATACCCCAGGAAGCAATCGAAGCAAAAGAAGCTACTGCAGAAATAGTAATTTTGCAACCTATTGGTTATCCCCTCTGTGGAATTATTGAAGAATATCCACGCATCGAAGAACCCGAACTTTTCGAATGTTATGCGAGAATGCAATGGAATGGTTACATTGCCCGAAAAAACGATTACCTCTTTGACCAACGGATGTTCCCCGATTTTGCATACAGGATCCAGGAAGTAAGACCCGAAGCTACAATAATCGGCCAATCCACAACAATTGTAGTAAATCAGGAAGAGAAAGAAAAAACGGATATCGAATATCCCGTAGAAATTGCATTTGATGATATAGTAGGACAGGTTAAAGCAAAACGCAAATGCAAGCTCATCGAGCGATATCTGGAAGAACCCGAGAGGTTTGGCAAATGGGCACCCCGCAACATTCTGTTTCATGGACCATCAGGCACAGGAAAGACCATGGTTGCAAAAGCCCTTGCAAATAAAACTGATGTGGCATTCCTCCCGATCAAAGCCACACAACTAATAGGAGAATTTGTGGGAGAAGGTTCCAGGCAGATACACCAGCTATATGAAAGAGCTGGCGAACTTGCACCCAGCATTATTTTCATAGACGAGCTGGATGCCATTGCCCTTGACAGACGATACCAGGAACTCAGGGGCGATGTAGCCGAGATTGTCAACGCCCTGCTCACAGAAATGGACGGCATCAGCCAAAGTGAAGGAGTATGCACCATCTGCGCCACAAACAGGACAGCGGTACTCGACGGGGCAGTAAGGAGCCGTTTTGAAGAGGAGATAGAGTTTGTACTTCCCGATAAGGAAGAAAGAAAACAAATAATAGAATTAAATCTACAGACATTCCCCATAAAAGCTGAAGCTAACGTTGGTGAACTTGCAAAACTGACCAACGGCCTTTCGGGAAGAGATATTGTGGAAAAAATTCTCAAAAGTGCCCTTCACAATGCAATAATGGATGACAGGGAAAAGGTTGAAGCACATTATTTTGAAAAAGCTGCGTCCGGGTTGCAGAAAAAGGAAACAAACACCCACCTTTACGCCTGATAAGAGGTGACAAAGTGACAGAAATAGAAGAATCAGACAGGTTCGAGTGCAAAGTTGTCAACATAATAAACAACCTGAAATGGAAAGGAGTAATGGTCAAAGAAATAAAAAGTGGAGGGAATGTTTATTTTGCCCGCACTGATCCTAAAAGGGATTTAAAACCAGGAGACACCCTGTATCTGGGAGTCAGAGAATTACCCAGCCAGATGGAAGAGATGCAGGCCGAAGTTACCCTCTACGACAAAAATGATGAGAAAATCGATTGGACCTTCATTTAAAAACACCTGACTGCCCCATTATTCCCCATAGAGGACTTCAAACTCCACTAGGTCCTCTGCCACACAGGTATTTTCGAAAACTTCTTTTGCCTCCTCCAAAAGTACTGAAGAATCGTCAGTATACCTCGAGCTGATATGGGTCAGAATAAGACGCTTTACCCCTGCTTTTTGTGCCACCTCCGCAGCCTCTTTTGCGGTCGAATGCAATGATTCCCTGGCCCAATCAGCTTTTTCCTGTGCAAGTGTGCCATCATGAATCAATACATCAACGTTTTTACTTGCTTTAATAACTGTCTCACAGGGACGGGTGTCACCGGTATAGATAAGTTTACGCCCTCTGCGACAGGGACCTATCACTTCATTCGGATGGATGGTCCTGCCATTTACTTCTACAGATTCCCCTTTCTGGAGACGGGAATAAAGGGGGCCCACAGGTATACCCAGCTCTTCAGCACGACGACGGTCAAATCTGCCAGGGCGGTCATTTTCCACAAGAGCATAGGCAAGAGAAGGAACACTGTGCTCACTTTCAATTGCATTGATCACATAACCCTCCCGCCGGACAATATCCCCGGCTTCAAGAGGTACTGCTTTGACCTCAAAATTCAAACGGCAGTAACCAAGTAGTGATACCATTTTTACAAATTGTTCCACCCGGGCAGGACCGTATATATTCAGTGGAGCATCCCTGCCGTGGAAAGAAAGAGTTTGCAAAAGGCCGGGAATTCCCAACACATGATCTGCATGAAAATGTGTAATGAATATAGAAGAGAGGGACATCATGCCAGTCCTGGCACGCATCATTTGCTGCTGGGTACCCTCCCCACAGTCAAAAAGCAGCAATTCCCCATCCCTGTTGACCAGGATGGAAGAGGGATTTCTGTTCACAGTTGGGAGAGCTCCCCCGGTACCAAGGAACACTACACGAAGCATAATAAATATCATAAGTAAAAGCATTATTTATGATTATCCAAGCT
>Ga0208153_100447_pt1 | contig 11602 bp, 12 predicted proteins | sample Wag42014_10_18_FD_187331 | JGI IMG/M metagenome (GOLD analysis project Ga0208153, IMG submission 187331) | Deep subsurface shale carbon reservoir microbial communities from Ohio, USA - Utica-2 Time Series 2014_10_18 (SPAdes) (version 2) ... | reverse complement strand
AGAGTCCCACTACGGCATAGTTGCTTTTGGGATGCTTAGGTTTCTCCTCTATACTGATTGCTTTATAGTTTTTATCAAATTCCACCACACCATAACGCTCAGGATCATTCACATAATATCCAAACACTACCCCACCAGAATGCTCCTCTACCTTTTTTCTCGCATTCTTCAGCATCTCCGTCAAACCATGCCCGTAAAAAATGTTATCCCCCAAGACAAGACACACACTATCATCGCCGATAAAATCTTCACCCAGTATAAAAGCCTGTGCCAGTCCATCAGGCGAAGGCTGGACTTTATAGGATATATCAAGTCCCAAATGACTGCCGTCTCCAAATAAATTTTCAAATTTGGGAGTATCCTCCGGCGTTGAAATTATCAAGATTTCCCTAATCCCCGCCAGCATAAGTACTGATAAAGGATAATAAATCATCGGTTTGTCATAAACAGGCAAGAGCTGCTTGCACGTAGGTATAGTCACAGGATACAACCTCGTTCCCGATCCGCCCGCCAGTATAATCCCTTTCATATGCTCCTCTCCAAAGTTATATACTTTTTCATAGCATTTTACTTATAATAATAAAAGTACATTATTATCCACAAGAATGATTTGAAAAATCTACAATTAATAACCTACACTTACGAAGTGTGAGGATAGGTTATTCTATGGCCAAGTGTTTTATTTTATTAAGTTTTGCCTGGTAATCTTTTCTGGAAGTTACAAAATGTCTATATTCTTCAGGATTAATATCAATATAATTTGTAAAATTGCATACATTACGCTCTGATTCATACAAGTATTCTCGATATGAAGAATATGGCCATTCCTCAGGAGTTGGCACTAACTTGGAAGAAGTCGGATTAAGATGGATGTATCTTGTCAAATGTAGCAACTGCTCGTCCGATTCAACATGCGCGCTTTTAAATCTCCCTTGCCACAAAGGTCCTTTTCTGCTGTTCTTATTATTAAAATACCTCGTATAGCTGTCCAGGATATTTTTCATATAAGTGGATATACCTTTATCTTTCTTTTGGACAAGCAGAAAATGAATATGGGTCGGCATGAGACAGTAAGCGACTAAATCCACTATAGTATCTTCAGAGTGAGTATACTTTTTGAGATACTCATCTTTATTTTTAATACGTACGTATTCAGAAAATCTGGCAGGTCTCTTTTCATAACCATAAAATTTCATCATTTCTATCATTCTGTGAAAATCGGCAACACTCCTGAATATTTCGTATCCGGCTATGCTTTTTGTGAATACATGATAAACATGATTTGTAACAAGCGGATGTTTTCTCATAAAATGCTCCTGCACAGCCTAATCTCACACTTCGTAAGTGTGAGATTAGGTATCCTCAGTCAATAGGCATAAAATATACTTATTATCAGTTAGTTATATTATACAAGCTTTGATATATTTGTCAAATAAATCCTCACACTTCGTAAGTGTGAGGGAGGGGCTATCGAGTGAAGAATTGGGAGATTTTGCTGATGTTTTTTAATGCAAGAGAATAATAGCCGCCGATATTGTTTTTTTTCAAAGCCCGCAGATCTTCTCTGCTTTTTTGAACAATATTTTTGAGGCTCTTATTACTTGCACCTCCAACACGCATTTTGTATAAAACTTCTGGCAAATATTTTACTTTCACATCATCACCCAATATTCTAAGCATAAAATCATAATCTGCAGCTATCTTAAAGTTTAAATCGAAGTTGCCATACTTGTCATATATTTGTTTTTTTAAAAACAATGTCGGATGCGGGGGCATCCATCCTTTCTTCAGTAATTCAAAACTATATGGTTTACTCTTCCAATATCGCAGGATTTTGCCAGTTTCTTTCTTATAAGTATAAACCAAATCACCATAAACACCGTCTAATTCTTCATTTTCAAAAGCATCTACAACCTTTTCAATTGTCCTGTTATCATTATACAAATCATCACTATGCAACAAACCTACAACATCCCCACTTGCCAAGTTAATTCCTTTATTCAATCCATCATATATTCCGTTATCCGATTCACTTATAAATTTATCTATTTTATTCCCATACTCCTTTATAAGTTCAACTGTACCGTCCGTACTTCCACCGTCTACAATGATATACTCTATATTTTTATAAGTTTGATTTAAAACTGACTCTATGGCATCTTTAATTGTGCCCTTACTGTTTCGCACTACTGTAATAATTGATATTTTTGGTTTATTCATTATTTTGTTCCTGCAAATAAATTTTCATTTCATTCCATATTTTTTGATTGTCTTTATTCCCCCTATAGTGTATCCAGTCTTCACATTCTCTCCTATCTCTTCTTTCATCAAGCAATGCCAAAAACATCTTTCTAAGATGGCTATTGTCTTTATAGGCATACTGCCAGACTTCAAAAAGTTGCTTAAATTGCCCAAATGCTTTATCTAAAGATATGTTTCTCTTATTGCCAAAAATATAGTTAATATAAGTACAACCAAGTCTTAACATGCTACTTGTACTATATTCCACATTATTTGGAAGTGATGAATAAAGATAGTTCAATAGATGTATTCTGTTTTCTTTTGAATCTATTTTATTTTGCAAACATGCTAAATCTTCATAGAAATTAAGCAATAAACTAAATGCAACACTTTCATCATACTCTTTATCAAGCTGAGTATATTTCAAAAGCTCTTTTTGTATATGATATGGCAGGTTACTCAGATGCATTTGAGAAGGATCGATGTAGCTTAACTTGTACATCATCTCTCTTATAGCTCTTAATATATCATTGTCACTATATTCTTGGTAGCTTTTGATCATAAACTCCGAATATTCTTCTATAAGATCCAATATTGCCCAACAAATGTTTAGCCCCAAATCAAGCTTTTCATAATGTTGATTTTTAAATAAAAGCTCACCTATATCACCACCGTTTTTTTCAAACATACTTTGATGTATGAATGACTTTGGATTCTTAAATGCTTCTACTAAAAACACACTTGAAAATTGTAACCTATACGCTTCATTTTTCACCATCTCCTTTAATATCTTGATCCCTAATTGTTCATTTGATTTCGCAAGTTTTTTGATTAAGTCTTTATTCTCAATTGTGTTATCAAAGATTTCATTGACGCAATTTTCATGCTTGGATCTAAAAAACTTTATCACCCTATATAGAAATTTTTTAGTTTTTCGAAATGAAAATTTATTTTCTCTCGATAAGTTTTGGAGCATACCATTTGATGGATACTGCAAACTATCAATAAAAGATTTCCGAAACCTCAGTTTTATAAGTGTATTTACATTGTCAAAAATAAGTTTGTCTATAAGATATTCATTTTTAGATGATTTTATTTCATGGATGAGTTCTAAAAATTCTTTTTGATTTGAGCTTCTTAGTTGTCCACTTTTAAGTATAAAAAATAAACCTATTAGGTTTATAGACACTACTATCCAGTACTTTGCTTGCCAAATAAATTCATTAAAAAATGTCTTGGGAGCCAATATATTTATAATTTCATCTGTAAGTGGCTCTAATGTTGACAGATATAAAACTAGCAAAGAAAACCAAAATACTACTAACCATACTTTTAACGCTAAACGCATTTTTAATCTTATATACTCTTGCGTAGCGCCATAAGCTGCAATTAATAGTCCTAAATATGTAAGTACTTCCGGTAATTTCAAATCTTATCCTCAATCTCATAAACAAACTCAGGCTTATTTACTTTACCCAAAACCCATTCATACACCTGTTTCATCTTCTCAGCTTGATATTTCCACTCATATTTTTGAATTAACTCAAAACCATTTAAACCTTTTTGTTTTAACTCATACTCTCTGCAAGCCAAAGCTTCTGCTAAAGCATTATCAATATTTTCTTGATTTAACTCTACCCACCAACCTGCATCATATTCTTCGACCTCTTGCCATGGTGTTCCGTGTGTAGTGATTATCGGTAGTTTTGCAGCCATCGCTTCTGCAATGGCTATGCCAAAGTTTTCAGTATGACTAGGAAGAACAAAAAGACTACTAGCACTAAAACAATCTTTTCTTTTTTCTCCTCCTAACATACCTGTGAAATGTACTCTCTGTTCTAAATGATTTTTAAATATTTCACTTTGAAGCTCTTTATGGTATTTTTCATCATATATAGGACCCACGATAAGCAGATCCCAATATAAATATTTATTTGCCAGTTTTGCCCAAGCTCGCACTAAAAACTCTAATCCTTTTTTCGGATGTATCCGAGATAAAAATAATATATAATTTTTGTTTTTATCTAACCCTAAATTTTGTTTTGCTATATCTTTGCTATTCATACTGTTAAATTCATCAAGATTTATACCGTTTGGTACTAATACCACAGGCGAAGTGATACCAAGTTTTCTCACAGCTTCCAATTCTGCCATTTCTGTTACATGTACACATGAAGCACTATTGAGAACTCTTTTTTGAAATAAAAACCAAGCTATTTTTTTTTGCAAACTGCTTTGAGCTAACGACCAAGGATACAGAGAACCTCTAATAGCTACGATATACGGCATGTGGTATTTTTTTGCTAAACTATAAGCTATATATGGTATGTAGTTCCAAAGATTATGAGTATGTAAAATTATGTTTTTGTTTTTTTTTGCGGCATCTATCAAATAATTTGTTAGAGCTTTTGAATATCGCGTTTTCCTTACAAAGTTATATGAAAAACTAAGCCATGTCAAACCATTCTCTTCTATAATTTCATTTGATTCATTATCATAATATCTGATAGAGAGTAAAGTACTTTGCACTCCTATCTCTTTTAAACTTTTGGCAAGATACGGTACTGATTTTGCTGGTCCACCGTAAGTGTCATCAAGGTTTTCTAACAAATGGTATATTTTCATTAATATCCTCTTCCATATTGAAAAATATTCATAATAAATATAATAGCTTTGGCACTAAAATATATAGTTGTTATCATAATGCCTAAGTTGAACCCTTTCTTGTATTGCAATCCATAATATAAAAATACAAAATAAGCAAAAATATTAAGTCTATCTCCTCCTAGCATCAAAATAGCGATTGCAAGAACAACTACAATAGAGATAGTTTCATTTCTCTTTTTAGAATAAAATAGTGCAAGAAAAAATAACGGAAGAACTTTCAATACTGCTAAAAAGTCCAAACCTTGAAAATAAAATCTAAGTTTTCTAGATAAATGCTCTTCCATAATGAGCAAGGCTACAAATAATAATATTATAAAAATAAAAAGTTTCCAATTAATCTTATAATTTACCAAAACATTTTTAAGCTGTTTCATACCAAACAAAAAAAGAAAACCTGAATAAAAAATCAAAAACTGTAGATGAGTAAATACTGCAAGTGCAGAAAATAAATAAAAGTACTTTTTATTGTCATAAAATATAAATGACAATATAAAAAACAAAAAAGCGAATTTTAGCCTTTCTAGCTCGGTATAGACTGCTAAAAAGTAAAAGTTTAGCAATACAATGGGTAACAACACAATAAAAGAAACATTTAGTTTTTTGCCATAGTATAGAAAAGAAAATGCAAGCAAACCATTAGCAATTGAAATCAACAAAATTTTACTCATGCCCAAATTGCTAGCTACCCAAGTAATCGCAAAGTGACCGAACTCTAACGAACTCACTATAGAGTAATACTGTAAATATGCTTCAGTTATTGGGAGTCCTGCAATTTTCTCATAGGCATTAATATAGCTCGACTGGTCACCCTCTGTATAATAGCCCATGAGCCAAAAAGATAGTATACCTATTGTTAAAAAACTAAATAAATATAAAGCATTGTGTTTCTTTATTGTCATCTTCTTAAAAAATTCCCTACACTTCTTCGAAATATAAAAAACAAACTTATTAAGTATGAAAACACTGGATTCATTATATTATTTTTCATCTTAGCTCTATGATAAGCCATAAATGTACCTACAAACCTTGTTTGGCTTACACCACCATTTAGCATTTTTGATATTGGTTCATCTATAAACTCAATATTTAAATTTTTGCTATCTTTTAGCAGTCTTGTTGACCATTCATAGTCCATACCAAGCTTATAATTAATGTCGTATTTTCCATATTGATCAAATAAACTTTTTTTTATCATCATACCTTGATGTGGCAGATAGTTTCTATATTTTTGCTTTGATAAATCAATCGCTTTTCCAGCTATATTTAAAATATCACCTTTTTCATCGACCATAGCTGCTTTGTAAATATACATATCTTTTGTATGTAAGTTTTTCAAGATATGCTCTAAGCTATTCTCATCATAAAAAACATCCCCACTATTTAAAAAAAAAATATATTCGCCACTAGCTAACTCTATGCCTTTATTAAAAGCATCAGCAATACCATTATCTTTTTCTATCTTATATTTTGTAACAATATTACTTTTTTTGATCAATTCAGAAGAACCATCACTAGAAAATCCGTCGATAGCTATATATTCAAAGTCTCTGTTATTTTGTATGTTTTGAGTTTCTACAGACTCCATAGTCTTTTGTAAACCTTCTTTGTTGTTATAATTTATTGTTATGATACTTAGCTTCAATTGCCAACCCTCAAAATAGGCTTCACTTCCACCATCTTTTCTTTTGCAATAAACACTTTAGGCATAAAAGCTTTTACAACTTTTTTAGTCCCTATCGCAAACACCATCTTGCAAAAACTTATTAATGAAATATTTTGTTTTATTTTATACGCCATAGCGATATTAAACTCTTGCGAGTAACTATTTAAAAATCTCATTCGCTCTCTTTGCAGAGATGCTTCACAAAACTTTTTCCCTATCGTTATCAACTCGTTCAACCTCGTTATTTTTTCGTTTCACGTTTTACGCCCTTAGTTAAATCCAGCTTTGCTGGGCTGCGTTGCAGCATTTAACAGGGTAAATCTCACGCATTACGCTCTCATACAGCCCAATATACTTCTCAGCCACGACTTTGCTGTCAAACTCCCGTACCACTTTTTCTCTTGAATTTTTGCAAAGTTCATTGATGGGATAATGCATCATTAAGAACATCGGCAATTGTCCAAGAATGATTATTTTGCAGTTCATTTTCAAATCCCACATTCTTTAAATCATAATTCTCATCTATAAAGTGATAACTTGCATTTCTCAAAATCAAATCAATATTTTTAAAAACATTATTTTGTGAAATTTTATCATATAGATGATAAATATATACTGGAGTAGCACCTATTGCATTGACATTAAATAAAGCAGCACTAAAAAAAGAAAACACATATTTAGCATCATATTTTCCCAGTAAATTTTCAATTGGTGCTTTTTCTTCTATAATTTGTACATTGGAATACTTCTTTAGTACTTCCAATTGCCACTTTCTATTTTCATCAGTTTCTCTGGGATGAAATTTAAAATATACTTTTTCAAATTTTCCTGTCATATTCTTCATAATATCATCTAGAATAGACCTATACTCCTCTTTTGAACAATATTTATCATACATTTTTTCATTTAAAAATATTGCTTTGCTTTCATCTAATTTTAGTCTTTTTTGGTTTCTATTTATTAAATACTTTTTCACATCTCTAACAATATTCGCATCTAAATATAACAACACACCATTTATATACTTTTCATTGATTTGAGGGAAAACGGAATTATTAAATTTCAAATATTCAACAAAATCATATCCAAGAAAATATTTCAAATAAATTAATTTAATTTTTTCTTTAAATGTTAATTTCCCCTCATTTTTAACTCCATAAGTTATATATGTTGCAAATCCTTCATCAATAACATAAGCTCTTGCTCCTTCTCTTTTAAATAATGCTATAATATATTGATTTAAAATTTCAAATTCTGTGTATACAAACAATATATCGTTCTTATTTATATCTAATTTTGAATTTATTTCTTTTTCTATCTTCTTCGCTTTCAAAATATTAAAGAAATTTTTTTTCCCTTTAAATGGTGTATAAAAAGTAAAAATATTTTTAAAATTATCATTTTTATCTATACACTCTAATGTATGAGGAATTTGAATTAAAGATTTTTCATAATCTTTTAAATGCTCACAATGTTCATAGACATCTATCATCTGGTAGTTATTGTTCACCAAAAAATATATCAATAGTATTTTCCCTCCTTCTTTAATCTTTTAAATTCTTCTATATTTCTATATTTAATAACTTTTGCAGGATTACCACCTATTACTGCATGATCAGGCACATCCTTTGTAACAACACTTCCAGCACCTATAACAACACCTTCCCCTATTGTTACACCTGGTACTATAGTAACATTTGAACCACACCAAACAAAATCTTTGATTAATACAGGTTTTTTTATTGAAACTTCATCATAAGGGATTCTGGATGAATTATCAAAATTGTGATTTGTAGAAAAAATGGTTAGCCCTCGTCCTGTATGAAAAAATTTACCAATGGTCACTCCACCTGAGCATTCTATAAAAGTATCCGATTTTAAATGACTAGTTGGGTGAATTTCAAATTTTGACAAATCACCACCTAAAATTACTCCTCCATCCCCTTGTGACACAAAATTTATTTTTTGATTTGTTTTATATTCATAATAAAAAATATTACATCTATAGTTAAGCGCTTTTATTTTGTTAAGAATTTTAAAAGTTAAAGTAATTAAAATATTTTTCATTATTTCACGCCCCTTAAATTTAATTCTTTTATACCTAATTTATACGAAGCAACCATAATAGTAAAAAAAGAACCCATTGTACCCACTGCCGGTGCGACATAACCCAAATACGGCAAAAGAGCAAAAGTTAACGACAAATTAACAAGTGCCCCTAAAACGACTAATTTTGTTTTAACTAACGTTTTATTAAAAAATTCAAATATACTGCCATAAGCATTATAGATACCAAAAAATGCATACGCAAAAGAAACAAAAGCAACTATTTTCCACACTCCTCGGTAATTTTCGCCTAAAATAATATAATCAAAAAAATAAAAAATTATAGATAAGATAATAGCAATAAGCAATATAAACAATCCATATATCAGTTGAAATTTTAATATAAAATTACGTCCTCTCATTTCTACAAGTTCTTTTCTTAATTTTGGAATAAAAGCGCTGGCAACTGATCTGTTAAGAATATTCAAAAAATTACCAATAAAATATGCCACAGTGTATAAGCCTAATTTCTCCATAGAGAAAAAATACTTTACAATTAATTTATCTGATTGAAAACTTACCCAGCTGGCTAACAAAGCAATAAATAGTGGAGCCCCAAATTTGATAATATTTTTTATTGTTTCTTTTTGATATGTCAAATGAAATTCCATAGTAATAGATGAATAAAATTTTAACCTTAAAAAAGAAAAAAAAATGTTTGCTACTATTATAGCAATTAATCTCCCTTCCCATGACATATTAAAAAAAGATAAAAACAATACTGTTAAAAATAAAATAAGCACCTGATTTAAAAATGTCAAGCTACCATAAACCGTTGGCTTTTCATCCTGGATCAATTCTTGATTATGCAAATTAATCAGAAATTTAAATATACTTATTATCAATGTTAAAAAAATTAATAATAAATAGTCATGTAAAAACAAATATGATAAAAATAATATTAAAATAAAAGATATTGAGATAATGATAAATGATAAGGACATGTAACTATTTCTGAAATTAACATATTCATTTTTATTCATTTTCACTTTATTAATTCCAATTAAACTTTCAGCCCTAAAACCAAACAAGGGAACAAAAATAAATAAACCTACCTGCATTAATCCAATATAAGCAAATTCTCCGGGGGTTAAAACTCTTGTAAGATAAGGCAGAGATACAGCACCTATTAAAGCACCTAAAAAAGAATATGAAAAATAATTAATTGCATTTTTAATCATTCATTTTACAACTTTAATTTGTATTTATAGTTATAATATTTGTTCATCACAAAATATGACATTGGTAATTTTTCCCTTTTTGGTATATCCTTCCATATATTATTTTCTTCTACATAATTATAGTGTACCATCATTTCATAATTTAACTTGAAACTCATAAATTCTTTTTTGCATTTCTCTGGTAGTTTATTTATTCCTTCACCTTGCTTACCAGAACGAACAAAATGAAAATTGCTATTTTTGCTTTTCATAAAATCCGAACTTCCGTTCATTTTTTTTAGTCTTTCTTTGCTTGATAAAGCAACAGCATCTTTTATTGCTTCTATAGTAAAATCATATTCTAGAAAATTTAAACATTCAGACATAACTTTTACAGTATCAGATAATAATTCCTCATAACATATTGGAAAGATTTTATGTTTTTTTATCGTTTCTCTATTATGTAACCACGAATAAATATTCTCGCCCCAATGTCCAAAATTATTCCAATAGTATTTAGAAAAAGTTTCAACATCCGGATACTTTCCCGGAGATTGAGCATTAGTAAAGTGCCAGTAAGATAATAAAGTGTCAAATCCATTCCTATAGACATAAATAGCTTTATGAAAGTTTTTATAAGGCATATCATAATAGTTATAATGTTCCTTTATAAATAGGGGAGAATTTTCTTTAAGCAAAGAAATCATTTTAGTATGATCTTCAAGATGTGAAGTAGAAGATATGTCATTAATAGTTTTAAAATTAACTTCAAATGATGTATCTTTTTTAAATAAATTTGATAGTATAAATCTCATCCAGGTGTTCCCGGATTTTGGAAAAGAAACCAACGGAATTATTTCATTCATAACATACCTCTTTTTTTATTCCTAATCTATTTAATAAACATTACAATCTTCAGAAAATAAAATTTCTGCTAATTTAAAATCAATATCTTCATCAATATCAACAGAGCTATTTCTGTCCATTACGTATGCATAAATATTGTTATTTAAAAACAGAGTTTCTTCTTCTAACATTCTATTGATATTGCAAATATATATAGCACCGTTTAAGCGATAATAGGTTGGCAGATCCTGGTTACGCTTATTTTTAATTTCGTCACTCAAAAAATTACTCATATTATTATCTTCTTGCAAAGTATTGCTCCAAAGAGGACTATGTTCCATTTCACATACGCTGATTACTGCATCAGCACTTTTTTCTTCAAGCAATTCAATAGCTGCATCAATATGCTTTTCATTCCTAAGCGGGCTTGTGGGTTGCAATAAAACTATATAATCATAATCGTTTACATTCTCTATTGTATGCTTTATAGCATCAAAAGTTGTTGCTGTATCACTTGCCAACTCTTGAGGTCTTTTTGTAACATTTGCTCCATACTTCTCAGATATTGCAAGAATTTCCTCATCATCACTAGTAACTATTGTTTTATTAATGTATCTGCTTTTCAAACTTGCTTCAATTGTCCAGGCAATTAATGGCTTCCCAGCAAGATCAAGAATATTCTTCCTTGGCAATCTTTTACTTCCGCCCCTTGCAGGAATTATCCCAAGAAAACTTTTATTTTTATACAAACTATTCCCCCATTAGAGTTTAAGACGATTTATCGCTTTCTTATATTCTTCCCATTCTCCAGTGTCAATCCAGGATTTTTCACTTATGGGATATACTCCAATCTTTTTTTCATTATTTTTTGCTGAATTTATCAAATCAGTCATATGAAAAAAAGTATCATCAGGGATTA
>Ga0208153_100433_pt1 | contig 12162 bp, 8 predicted proteins | sample Wag42014_10_18_FD_187331 | JGI IMG/M metagenome (GOLD analysis project Ga0208153, IMG submission 187331) | Deep subsurface shale carbon reservoir microbial communities from Ohio, USA - Utica-2 Time Series 2014_10_18 (SPAdes) (version 2) ... | reverse complement strand
CCTGCGTGAATATTTATTCCGTCCAGCAGCAGATAGTTTACTTTTTTGAACAGAGGATTATGGTCTCTGATAAGATTAATTATACTTGTTTCCGGCATCTTTTACCTTTTGTTTGCTTAATGATATTTCTGATAAATAACAGTTTTCATATTTGAATTCGGAGTTTTTAACAAAGACATTACATATTTCAGACAGTTCGTATAGTATTTTATTGTAGTATTTGGGGAGATTTTCCTTTACCAAATCAAATTGCATTATTGTCTGAATGTAGTCTACATAATTTTTTTCTTCAAGCTCTTTCATAATATAATCAATGATTTTTTTTAATTCCTCTCTTTCAAGTGTATCAACTTCTTCCTTAAGCACTGTGTTTTCCGTATCGATATATACCGGTTTTCGCTCCTGAGTTTTCCAGTTGTATTTAAAATCTGCAACTTTCAGCCGTTTGGATTTTCTCAGATAAACAGGACAGGCTGTGAATTCATTTAATAATTTTTTCTGGAATTCCAGTATCTTATCCAAGGCACTTATACTGATTTGGGAAGTTATAAGACTGACGTGTCTGTTGATAAACTCTGTAACATCTGTCAGTGTGTTTTCCAGCTCATTTTTTATGCTGAAGAGTTTTCTTGAGGCTTTATGAATGTTGTCTGTTACTTCGCTGCTGTTTTCAAAACGTTTTTCCATAGTGTTCATCATGTATAATATCTGGTTATAAGATGAATATTTGGAAAGGGAGGTTGAAATTTCCTTTAAACGCTCTCTTATTTTTTCAAGACCTTGCAGAAAATAGCTGAATGACTCTTCGCTGCCGCTTCTTATTGCTGATTTTATCTCCCATTTGCTGTCTACGATATCTTCTTTCAGCTGCTTTATCTTAATATCCAGTTTTAGAATAAGGTCGAAAAAAGTGTGTCTGAAAAAGGAATCCACCTCGCTTTCGTCTGCATTCTCAAGACTTTTAATGGAGAGAAGTATAGTATTTAGGTTACTTTCAACATCAGAGGTGGTTTCCGTATCCCTGTTAAAAAGTCCCCTTAATACGCTGGAGCTGATTTCAGAAATGTAGTATGCATTCTTTTCGGTGGAAGAATACAGTAAAAAACCTTTCTTGATAAGATTTTCCATTACCGTGTCAGTCCGCAGCGGCACCTCGCAATCAAAGCTGCTGAGATAACCGAAACTCCGCTGTATTGCTATATCAACAATTTCTTTGTCAATAAAATCGTTTTCATCCGCTTCTTCTTTATGAAGATGTAAAAGGTACAGTGTCAAAATTTCCGCATGGGTGAGAGTGATACCGTCGGGGAATTTTGTAAGCAGATATTTTATTTTTTCCAGGATTTCGTTTTCATGCATAATTACTGTTTATCACGATTTAAGATATGTTTAAATGAAATTTTTAAATGTAGCATTCTATTTTTTAAAAATAAAATAAACGCTTCATAGTTATATTTTGTAAAATAAATTTAAGTGGGTTAATTAAGTATTTATCAATACAGTGTTATGTTCAGGAATCTCTATCCTTTTTATCCCATCTTTTGTTAGTATCAGACGGATTTTGTATATATGACGCTCATCATTGGAAATAAACTCTATAACAAGATTAACATGATAAACCTTTGATGCCTTTACCTTTTTCACACCATTTTTTAACATATAAAGAGAAGTGTCTGGATCATCCATTTTTTTTGTGAAATTACTCACATTAAATCTGATAATATCATTGAGTCCTTCTATTCTGTCACTAAATGAATTTAATATCTTTCTGTTGTTGAGTTTTATTTTCTTTTCATATTTCAGCACTTCTTCACCTATATACCAGGTTGATAAGCTACCCTTTGACCCTTGTAACCTCTTTGATACAATATCCTCAAGCACCTGAGGAGTTTTGATAAATCTAACCCTTTCTTTATAAAAACCGAAAAGATCAAACCTTTCCGGATCATAAATTTTATTCCTATAATCATAAACACGTTTGAAAACAAGTTTACTCTCAAAAACCTGTTTAAAAAAATCTTTAATTCGATCCTTAAACATGTAACTAATGACAAGTGCCACAAAAAAAGAGAGAGTATAATTTCCGTATTTTTTTTGGGATACAAATGCTATAGTTGTAGCGAAAATCATGGCAATACCAGCTGCAAGTGCATACAGAAAATGCCGAAATTCCACAGCATCTTCCCTGCGCTTTTGAAACAGAAATAGTATATTATAAAAATATTTTTTAAATACCGAATATCTGTATAACAATTCTTCATTACCAGCTTCATCTTCGGATGCATAAGTCATGCCATGTTGTTTTCTATACTCCACCTCCGCTTTTATTGCTTTTTGCACATATTCTGATTTATCGCTATTTCCTTTAACATACTTGTAAATTTTAAAAAGATATGTTGTCACCACAAGGCTGCTGTATTCATCAGAAAAGAAAAATAAATCTCTGAGTTTCTGTTCATCGGTCAAAACGACAAATTTCTGAAATTTCTTTATTGTACCTCGAAAAGATTCAATTTCAGAAATCAAACGTAGTAAATCAGAAGTTTCCATAGGTTTTTTTTTGACAGCTTTGGAGAAATCTCTGAGATAAGCCCGGAATGAACAAATAATAATTTTCAATTCATAATTGATATAATCTGTATGCTCCTTGATATTATCTTGTTTTTCTTGAATAAAGTGCAACAATCTATCCGCCCTACTCGTAAGATTAGGCAAATCACTTTTTGGCGTAATCAGCCGGTTATAGCTATATAAATCATCAAAAAACTGGTCGTTTGAATAATTATATTTGTTTATTCCAAGATTTCTTGGGAGAAAAAAATAGAGATTTATTCCGTATTCTGTTTTCCTTTTGGAATGATCAATTAGATACCCCAGCTTTATTTCAAACTGATTCCTGTCATGTATTCTTACCAGCTCATTAATGTCCATAAACTCTCCAATTTCTTTTCTTTTAATATAATATTTTATCACCGGAAACAACATCATTAACAGTTTAAAAAAACAATTTTAATAAAAAATTTTAGATTAATACCTCATGTATCGCTCCGAGGAACGGAGTCCCGAAGTAATCTAATGTCTATTACGTGGGATTGTGAAGTGCGAAATTTAAAAAGTTTAAATTCACTAAAATGAGTATTGCAGATTTTACTCCGGTTTCACTGATCGATTATCCTGGGAAAATATCCAGTACTGCCTTTACACATGGGTGTAATTTGAACTGTCGTTTTTGCCATAACCCTGAATTGGTCGTACAGCCATCAAGCTATAATGTGAGCAGTGATTTTTTTGACTATATTAAAAAGAATAACATAAACGCTGTAACTATTACAGGTGGTGAACCGTTAATAAGTCCTCATATTTTTGAGATAATTAAAAAATTAAAGAATATGAATATTTCTGTTAAGCTGGATACAAACGGAAGCTTTCCGGAAAAATTAAAAACACTTTTGCAAAACGATCTGTTGGATTATATAGCCCTCGATCTGAAAGGATTGAGTACCGACGACATCCAATATGTGACAAGAAATAAAAATTATACGCTTGATATCTTTTTAGTGACATTAAATGAAATAAAAACTTACAAAACTTTTAAAGGAGAAACAGTAAATTTTGAAATAAGGCACACACTTTGGAAAGCCTATTACGCAGACGATTTTTCCCAATTTCTAAAATCTTCTAAAACAAAAAGATATCCACTTGAAAAACTACCAAAAGATAATAGTACAAAAAATCAATATCGATGGAAAAATATTAGACAAACGATTTAAAAACAATGACTTAGTCCGGGAGGCAGCTTCAAAAACGTATCTGGAAAAACTCCGGCAGGATTTGGAAAAAATGCCTTATTTTTCATTCAGATATGTAAGTTGAGCTTAATATTTTATTGGGGTTAGCTAAAAAATAATATACAAAGATATAGAAGAACAAGAACATATCGTAAGCACACTTGTATATTTGTTTGCTATATTGTTTTTTATGATAGAGATTTCTACCCGCGCACCAAACACATAGTATAACAAAAATATAATATTTCGAATAGTATTAGAAACTTTTTTACTTGACATTATGGCTCAACTTATGTAAGTAAGGGTTTGCTTACATTTTGGAGGGAAAATTGAATACTCACGAAAAAATAATTAAGGCTGCTTTTGAGCTTTTTTCCCAAAAAGGCTATCTTGGCACAACCACAAAAGAGATAGCTGCTCTTGCAGGTGTTTCAGAAATAACGCTTTTCAGACATTTTGGCTCTAAGGAAAAAATCTTCGAAGAAGTAATCAGTAATAAATCTTTTTTACTGGACTTAAAAAGCCTCCTCCCTAAAATTGCAGATCTTGATTTAAAAGATGCACTACTTGAAATAGCAACTGAAAACACCAAGAAACTTATCCTTAAAAAAGGCGCAATAAAAATATTCTTCTCAGAGGTAGACAGGTACCCTATAAAAATCAAAGAAATCCACAACAATATGTGCAATGCACAGGACAGCATTCTAATATCATTCTTTCAATCGAAAGAAGAGCTGTCAAAGCACTCTGAAGAAGATTTAATACTCATTACAAAGACAATCCGGTATATTATTTTCGGACATTTTATAGATAAAGTAATTATAAGAAACGAAGAGATAGATATGGAAAATTTTAGGAATAATTTTGCCAAAAATATAGATTTTTTAATAAATGGAATAAATTAATATCGGAGGAGACATGTTTAAGAAATTTTTTATCATTGTTACTTTTTTAGCTTTAGCATCATTGAATTCTTTTGCTCAACCTCAAGCGCCCACCCCTCACGTGGATGTGTTTGAGATAAAAGGGGCTGAGCCATTTACTTTTGAGGCTACTTATCCTGCAAAAGTAAGGGCAGTAAATACTGCAACGGTTGTGGCAAAAGTATCAGGTACTATCATGAAGCAATATGTCAATGAGGGGGATTTTGTTAACAAAGATGATATGCTTTTTAAAATCGATGATGAAGTGTACAGCGCTGAAGTTGAAGTTATAAAATCTCAGCTTGAAGTGGCGAAAGTTAAGCTTGAACAAGCAAAAACTGACTTTGCAAGAGTAAGCAAATCATACAAAGAAAATGTTGTCAGTGAACAGGATTATGATAATGCAAGGTTTGCCCTTGCACAGGCACAGGCAAATGTTGCCCTTATCAACAGTCAGCTTAAAAGAGCCCAGATAGATTTAAGTTATACAAACATTCTTGCCACAGAGAAAGGCTTTGCAGGAATCAAAATGGTTGATATAGGTGATTACGTAACACCTGGCACACCTGTCATTCAACTTACCGACAGTACAAAGGTATATGTAGACTTTTCTCTACCTGACAGAGATTTCGAAAAAATAAGAACCTCATTAAATGATTTATCAAACATTACAATGGGGATTCAAAATAAACAATATTTAAGCGGTAAAATCACATTTATTGATTCCAAGATGGATGAGAGAACATCTACAGTTAAGGTAAGAGCACTTTATGACAATAAGGAACGTGTGTTAACACCTGGAATGTTTATAAGATTAAATTTAAACATATCCACAAGTGAGCAACTGGTAAAACTCCCCCAAAAGGCAATACTTCAAAATCCTAACGGGATAGTTTGCTTTGCTATTGACGATAACAATACTGTAAATGTTAAACCGGTTCAGATTGTAGAAAGTAAAAATGACTTTTACTTTGTAAAAGGCCCGTTCAAACCTAATGAAAAAATTGTTCTCAACAACTTTTTTAGGATAAAACCAGGGGCAAAAGTCATAGTAGATAAAATTATACAACAAGAGGAAAATTAATTATGTTCTCAAAATTTTTCATAGAAAGACCAAGATTTTCTACAGTAATTGCTATATCAATAATATTGATGGGGGTTATTGCTATACAAAATCTTCCTGTAAAAGAATACCCTACGCTTACACCCCCACAGATAATGATTTCGACACAATATCCCGGCGCCGATGCCGATACTATTTCAAAAACAGTGGCAGCACCCATTGAAGAAGCGATAAATGGAGTCAATGATTTGCTTTATATGACAAGTACAGCTTCAAATGGGAATATTAATATAAGCGCATACTTTGAAGTTGGAACCGACCCTGACCTTGCAAAAGTAGATATAAACAACAGAATCCAGACAGCGTTAAGTACGTTACCTGAGGCAGTCAGAAGACAGGGGATTGAGGTTACAGAAAGATCACCTGACATTCTGAAGGTATTTGCTTTTGTATCAGAAGGTGAAAAAAGAACCAACACTGAAATAAGCAATTATGTCCAGATTAATGTTCTTGATGATCTTAAAAGAATTACCGGGGTTGGGGATGCAATGATTTTTGGCAATAGAAAATATTCAATGCGAATCTGGCTCAAACCGGACAAACTTGCTTCACTAAATTTGACCCCGGTTGATGTATTCAATGCTATATCATCTCAAAACGCTGAAAACCCCGCCGGCGGGATAGCTAATGAACCTCTAAAGGAGAAAAAGGCATACAGCTATATTGTAAAAGGGGAAGGAAGACTCAAAGATGTAAAAGAATTTGAAAATATAATCATCAGGTCTAACAGCGACGGATCTTCTGTAAAAGTAAAAGATGTGGCAAATGTCGAGCTTGATTCTGAAAATTATTATATTAAGTCAAGTTTTAATGGTCAGCCGGCTATTGCTATGGGTGTTTTCCTCGCTCCGGGGGCAAATGCCCTTGAAGTCTCAAAAGCAGTGGATCAAACAGTCAAGGAAGCTTCGGAGTTTTTCCCTGAAGATTTAAAGTATCATGTTCCCTACGACCCTACTATTTTTATCAATGAATCATTACATGAAGTGGTTATGACGCTTTTGATTGCCGTGGTCTTAGTGGTGTTTGTAATCTATATTTTTCTTGGTTCTCTCAGAGCAACTATTATTCCGCTATTAGCCATACCTGTATCTATAATAGGTACATTTGCCGGGCTTTATGCTTTGGGTTTCTCTATTAACCTTCTTTCACTTTTTGGGCTTATACTTGCAATAGGGCTTGTGGTGGATGATGCAATCATAGTTATTGAAAATGTAGAGCGGGTTATGAGGGAGGAGAAATTAGAAAGGAAAGAAGCTACAGTAAAAGCTATGAGTGAAATAACAACCCCAATTATTGCCATAGTTTTGGTTCTGTCAGCGGTATTTATCCCTGCTTCTTTTATACAAGGGTTCAGTGGTGAAATGTTTAAGCAATTTGCCATAACAATTTCTATATCAATGGCCATTAGTGGTATTGTGGCACTAACCCTTACCCCTGCCCTTTGTGCCATGTTTTTAAGGGAGTCAGAAAAAAAAGCCATTCTCCCCATCAGGATTTTTCAAGCCTTTTTTGAAAGAGCTACACGGGGTTTTACTAAAGGTGTAAAATTAGTTATAAAAACATCGATTATTAGTATCATAATTTTTGGTATAATGATTTTTGTTACTTACAGAATTTACACTAAGATTCCAACCGGTTTGGTGCCATTAGAGGATAAAGGTTCAATATTGACAATGACTTATCTTATGCCGGGCTCATCCCTGCAAAGTACCCGTGATGTTGTATACAATGAAGTGGAGAAAGCGTATTTAGCAAGCGAATATGTAGATAGAGAAATGTCAGTTGTGGGAATTGATTTTGCTTCTTTTGCATACAAAACGGATTCTGCAATTACATTCACAAACTTAACAGATTGGAGTGAGCGACAAGATAAGGGCGAGTCCTCAATGGCGATTGCAGGAGACTATATGAAGCGATTTTCAAAGAGTAAAGAAGCCCTTATTTATGCTGTAAACCCCCCACCAATAATAGGGATGAGTATTACAGGTGGCTTTGAAATGTATGTAGAGGATAGAACGGGTGGTGATATCCAAACATTAAACAAATATATCCAGGAAATTGTTGCTAAGGCAAACCAAAGAGAGGAATTGACGGGGGTACGTACCACTTTGAATACAAATGTTCCCCAATACAAGATAGAAGTAGACAGAGAAAAAGCACGGGCACATGGTGTATCCATTCAGGATGTTTACCGGACAATACAACTTACATTTGCAAAAGGTTATGTAAATGACTTAAACCTATACGGAAGAACATACCACGTAAATATTGAATCTGCAGGAAATTTTAGGAACAATATAGACGATTACAGGAATGTATTTGTCAGGTCAGCCTCAGGAGAGCTTGTTCCTTTGAGTGCACTGATAAACCTAAAAAGAATCATTTCGGCTTCTGTTACAGAAAGATTTAATATGTTTCCCGCTGCAAAATTACTTGGTGACCCGGAGCCTGGATATTCTTCCGGTGATGCAATGAATGCTATAAAAGAGGTCGCCGACGAGGTGCTTCCGGAAGGTTTTACAACAGCATGGGCAGGTACATCTTTACAGGAGGCCAAAGTCAAGCGGTCAGGAAACACTGCATATATTTTCTCTGTAATCTTTGTACTGCTTATCTTAGTTGCATTATATGAAAGCTGGATGGCACCTCTTTCAATTGTAATGTCCATACCATTTGCGATTTTTGGTGCAGTCTTAGGTATATTCTTTTTCAACCTTGAAAATGATATATATCTACAGGTAGGAATTCTCACACTGATTGGTCTTTCGGCAAAAAATGCTATTCTGATAGTGGAATTTGCGGAAGAAAATTACAAACAAAAAGGAATGAATATATTTGATGCAGTAATTGAAGCTGCAAGGATAAGGTTCCGGCCGATTGTTATGACCTCATTTGCATTTATTGCGGGAACGGTTCCTCTTGTCATTAGTAGTGGTGCAGGTGCAAACAGCAGACATATTATCGGACACACTGTTGTGTGGGGGATGGTAGCGGCGACTCTTATCGGCGTATTTTTCATCCCATTATTTTACTATCTTGTAATAAAATTAAAAAATATGTTTAATAGGAAGTGATATGAAAAAGTTAGTAATAATACTGATATCATTCAGCATAATTTCTTGTTCATTTGCTCCGAAATATAGCAGACCGACGGTAGATCTGCCTGCAAGTGATAATGAAACAACTGATAACCAAACAGTTGATAATAAAACTGGTGCGTTTATCAATAAGAAGTGGTGGAAAAATTTTGAAAATGAAAAGTTAAACAAGCTAGTAGAAGAATCGTTAAAAAACAATGACAACCTAATGCTTGCTTATGAAAGGATAAATGAGTTTGAAGCAGCCTTTCGTCTTTCAAGGGCAAATCTTTATCCATCAATAAACGCAAATGCTTCTGCAGGTAGATTTCAGACAAGTGATGAAGCCTCAGCAACAGGGAACGGCTTACTTGAAAACGATTACAGCCTTTCGGGATCTGCAATCTTTGAGGCCGATATTTTTGGCAAACTAAGGAATAGAAGTAAAGCGCAGAAGGCTTTACTTCTTGCTCAAAAGAATTACGCTGATACAATAAAACTAAGAATCATATCTGACACTATTTCCACATATTTTGAGATTTGCTCAGCTGATCTGCAGATAAATACATTGAATAATATTATTGATAACTATAAAAGAAGTTTCAATTATAGAAAAAAACAGTATAGAAATGGTCTTGTAAACAGCTTAATAGTCAAGCAGCAGGAAGCACAACTGAATAATTCATACTTGTCACTGGAAAACATAACAGGCAGCAAAAAAATGCTTGAGAATTCCTTATCGTTACTCTTAGGTAAAGAACCTAAAGAAATGTTTAACACAAAGTCAATATCCTGCACAGATCTTCCCGAACCATTAAGACTTCCCGCTATGCTCCCTTCAAAAATAATTGAAAACAGACCGGATATCGTGAGCGCTGAAGAAAATTTAAAAGCTGCAAACTTTGAAATCGGTGTAGCAAAAGCTGCTTATTTCCCTACCATATCACTTACAGGTACATTCGGTTTTGAAAGTTATGAATTTTCCAATTTTATGCAGTCTTCTGCAGAATTCTGGAATATCGGTGGAAACCTTACAACGCCAATATTTGATTTCGGAAGAATCAAAGCAAATGTAAAAATTGCAAATTCCAGACAAAAGCAGGCACTTATAAACTATATATATACTGTAAAAAATGCTTTTAAAGAGATTCACGATGCATTTATACAGTTAGAAAATATCCAAAACAAAATAGAACGTCAGAAAACATTGATAGCAGATTATAAGGAAATTTTGAATATTTCTATAAAACAGTACGAAAATGGCATGATTGATTATATAAATGTTATAGATGCCAGGAGAAATCTGGAGAATCTTTATCTTGACTTAATCAGCTTGAACAAGGAATATCTGAAACAACAGGTATTTTTATACAAGGCAATGGGTATAATTTAAGAAAAATCTCTCCTCTCAATCTCCCTTATATTAAGGGAGATTGAGAATGCTCTACTAAAAGCTGTTACTGGTAGAACTTTTGCTATTCAGATGCTCTGTCACATCCCTCCAAATAAGAGTTTTTAATAAATAAAAAAGGTCATTCCGTAGCTTCACCTTTAGGCTGGAAAATTTTCGCAAACAGTTACGGAATGACAGCTATAGTAAATCACTGATAAATTGTCACACTGTAGAATCTGTCAAAGGACATAATATATATTGGATGTTTGGCAACATATTTACCAGTCTCTGGCTGGTGCTAACCGCAGGCAACCACTTGGCTCAGTGTCTTGTTTTTAATAGTGTAGTGACTTCCCGGGTAAAAACTAAATATAAAACTTGAATAAAGTAGGCGCATGTATTTTGGAAAACTACATCAACAGATGTTTTTTCTTTGTGCCACATCAACCTTTCCCTAATTTAGGAGAAGGAACTTTTGTCTCCCCCTATTTTAGGGGGAGATTAAGATGGGGTACATTAATTTTGGCACCTCTAGCGAAGTCGATGGATCTCTTTACTAAATAACAGTAGAGATTTCTCCACTCCACTCCGTTCCGGTCGAAATGACAAAAAGTTGTCACCCCTGCCCTGCTAAATGACCTTCGCTCGATCAGCTTCGCTGATATTTAGCAGGGCGAGCGAAACGAAGTGGAACTGAGGAATTTCTATTCTTATTACAACAAATATATATGCGTTTCTGCTTAGTTGCAATAAAACAAGGCAGAAATGATTTCCCGCCCCAACTTTAATTTTATATACTGCATGCAGTGAGATTATTTTTTCTGTTCGCCATGCATGAGATTACACTATCAAGCGAATTTACACTGGCTTTATCAGTGAAAATCATAGGGATATTGTTCTTTTTACATGTTTGTTTGGCACTCTGCACCATTTTATGACTGGCATTGTCCACCATAAAAATTACAGCATCACTGTCTTTCAGGCATTTGTTGCAATTTGTGCAGTGTGTATTAAGTACACGGGTTTTGCATCCATGTTTTTTGCCCACTCTTTTATATTCTTTTTCCAGTCTTTTTAAGCCGCCTAATATATATACATTCATAGATACCCCTTTCTAAAATTATTTTAAGACTATTTAAATCTTATTATTTATCATAGCACAAAATAATATTGTGTCAATAAAAATATTAGAACTATCTAACTTTTTTTTAGTATCATACATTTCTGTCTACTTACTTGTTTTTGTAAATTCAGGGTAGGCTTCCATTCCGCATTCGATAAAATCGAGCCCTTCATACTCTTCCTCTTCACCCACACGAATACCTACGACCAATTTCAGAATAAGCCATACTACGGAGCTGACTGCAAAAACCCATCCAAAAATACTCAAAGCACCTACTAACTGAATCCCCAACGATGCATCGGAATTTGTTATTGGAACCGCAATCAGACCCCAAATGCCTGTAACTCCATGTACGGATATTGCACCCACGGGATCATCTATTTTCAACGTTTTATCTATAAAGATAATGGAAAAAACTACAATAATCCCTCCTGCAGCACCAATGAGTGTTGCTACCAAAGCTGATGGTGATGAAGGACCTGCCGTGATAGCAACAAGGCCGGCTAATGCACCGTTTAATATCATTGTTAAATCTGCCTTCTTAAACAATATTGTTGCGACAATAAGAGCAGCTACAACCCCGCCTGCTGCCGCTGCATTGGTGTTTACAAAAACCTGAGCTACATTGTTGGCGGAAGCAATATCGGACATTTTTAGCTCAGAACCGCCATTAAAACCGAACCAGCCCATCCACAATATAAAAGTACCGAGTGTTGCAAGCGGAAGATTAGCGCC
>Ga0208153_100423_pt1 | contig 12497 bp, 11 predicted proteins | sample Wag42014_10_18_FD_187331 | JGI IMG/M metagenome (GOLD analysis project Ga0208153, IMG submission 187331) | Deep subsurface shale carbon reservoir microbial communities from Ohio, USA - Utica-2 Time Series 2014_10_18 (SPAdes) (version 2) ... | reverse complement strand
CTTTGTAAGCGAAAGAGAAGTGGAATATTATAAAAGAAGGTCAAAAGGTGTTTCATTGGTCATTGTAGGTGCGAGTTACGTAAACAAATTAGGAAAATTTTTCATAAATCAAATTGGAATAGATGACGATGATAAAATAGAAGGCCTTAAAAGATTATCGGAAGTCATACGTCAAAACGGTGCAAAAGCTGGTATTCAACTTGCAATGCACAATCCAAAATACAAACCTTCAGATTTTACAAAAGAGCAGCTTCAAGATTTTGTACAAAATTTTGTAGAGGCAGCAATAAGGGCGGAAAAATCTGGTTTTGATGCTGTGGAGTTGCATTTTGCTCACGGATGGTTTGTAAATCAATTTTTATCTCCTGATACAAACAAAAGGACTGACGAATACGGAGGAAATTTTGAAGGAAGGACAAAGTTTGCACTTGATATATTGCGAGAAGTTAAAAAAACTATTCCGGAGATGACGGTAATTTGCAGGATTAATGGCAGTGATTTTACAGATAGAGGCTTTACAATTGAAGAGAGTGTAAGATTCGCAAAACTGTTAGAATACCATGGTGCTGATGCTTTAGATATATCCTCAGGTGTATCTTCCACATCGGAGTACCATATCTCTCCTATGGGAATTGGAGATAAGCCTTTGATTGGAATTGTAAAGAGGATAAAAGAAAATGTAACTATACCTGTTATAGCGATTGATAAGCTCGGCAGTGTTTATGATTGGGAAAAAGTTTTAGAGGATGGCATAGCTGATTTTATAGGGATAGCTCGTGGTTTCATAGGAGATCCGGATTTGGCGGAAAAATTGATAAAAGGACACGAAGAAGATATAAGGTATTGCATTCACTGCAATCAGGCGTGTATTGCATACATTCAAAAAGGACTTTCTGTTTCTTGCATGATTAATCCAGAGGTAGGAAGAGAAAAAGAATTTGAAGTAAAGACCGATAAACCATTAAATATAGCTGTAATTGGCGGCGGGCCAGCGGGCATGTCTGCGGCCAAATATCTCGCAAAAAAAGGCCATAACGTTACTTTGTTTGAAAAAGAAAATAAACTTGGTGGACAACTAAATGTAGCAAAAGTGCCTCCTCATAAACAAGAGATAGGAAAAGTTATTGAATATCTGGAAAATGATTTAAAGAAATACAATGTCAAAGTACATTTAAATAAAAAAATAAGTTTACAGGAAATAAAAGAAATGCCTTATGATAAAATTGTCATTGCTACAGGCTCAAAGCCAGCTAAAATCAATTTGGATGCGGATATAAATCCCTACATGGCTATTGAAGTATTGGAGGGAAATATTCCAAAAGGAAGAGATATTGCAATAATTGGTGGAGGCCTTACTGGACTTGAAACAGCCGAATACCTTGCTGAAAAAGGGAAAAAAGTGACAGTTTTAGAAATGAAAGAAGAAGTTGGCGAAGGGATATACCCAATGGTTAAAAAACTGATTTTAAATAGATTAAAAGAACTTAAAGTTGATATAATCACAAATGCTTTAATAAAAGAAATATCTGGGGGGAAACTCATGTATACTTCCAAGGACACATATAAAGTAGTCAAAGTGGAGGATGTAGTTTTAGCAGTTGGAAATTTACCTGATACTGAATTTGAGGAACTAAAAAATGAGAACAGATATTATTTCATTGGTGACTGCAAAACTGTTGCTTCTGCAGTAGAAGCGATAAGGGATGGAGCAGAGCTTTCACTCATTATATAGAGGGAGGATATGAGGTTTATTAAGCTTACCCATTTAATGGTTAGATAAGTAAGAAATGGTAATATAAGCCATGAGATGCTCTTGTTGTGATGAGAAAATTAAAGAAAAACTAAGATATTAAGAGAAAATAAAAGATAATAGAGGGAGCATTCCTGTAATGAATAAAAAATAAGGGAGAATGGACTTTGAAAAAATAAGTACCTCCTGATAAAATACAAAGTATGATATTTATTAAAAGATATGTAGTGGAGTTTGGATATGGAGTAGATTTACATGGACAGGATGTCAATAAAGCTGCTCAAAAAGCAGTAAAGGATGCTATATCTCATAAGGCATGGTCATTTAATAGCAAAAGGTGGAAACCTTAAGTACATGATGGCTGAACTGTTTGGAAAAGAAACGGGTATGAAAAAGTTAATATTGTTGAAAGGGTAATAGCAGCTGCGCAATATATCAATATATCTAATAAAATTCAATAGGGGGGTGGTTTCTTGTGTTTGGGTATGCCGGCAAGATATTGAGAGTTAACTTAACAGAAAGGAAATTCAAATTTGAAGATCTTAATTTAGAACTTGCAAAGAAATACATAGGCGGAAGAGGGCTTGCAAGCAAGATATTTATGGATGAAGTTGATCCAAATGTTGAACCCCTAAGTCCAGAAAATAAGTTAATAATTGCAACAGGACCACTTACAGGAACACCAGTTCCAACTGGTGGAAGATACATGGTAATCACTAAATCACCGTTAACAGGAACTATTGCATGTTCAAATTCAGGTGGATATTTTGGTGCAGAATTAAAGGCAGCAGGGCTTGATATGATTATTTTTGAAGGAAAGGCAGAAAGCCCAGTTTATGTTGCAATTGAAGATGATAAAGTTGAAATCAGAGATGCATCACATCTATGGGGAAAGCTTGTTTCTGAAACAACCGATGAACTTAAAAAAGAATATGGTGATAAATCAAAGGTTCTTTGCATAGGACCTGCGGGTGAAAAGCTTTCTAGGATTGCAGCGGTTATGAATGACTATGATAGAGCAGCAGGACGTTCTGGTGTTGGTGCTGTTATGGGGTCTAAGAACGTGAAGGCGATAGTTGTAAAGGGTTCCAAAGGGATTAAATTATACGATAAAGAGAAGGTTAGAGAAGTTGCTAGAAATAAAACAAAGATGCTTCGCGAAAATGGAGTTACGGGTGAAGGGCTACCAACTTATGGAACGGCAGTTCTTGTCAATATAATCAATGAACACGGAATTTTTCCAGTTGCTAATTTCCAAAGGGCCTATACAGAACATGCTGATAAAATAAGCGGAGAAACTATGACAAGGGAAATACTTGTGAGAAAGAATCCTTGTTATGGGTGTCCAATAGCTTGTGGAAGATGGATAAGATTAAAGGATGGCCGTGAGGTAGGAGGTCCTGAATACGAAACTCTCTGGGCATTTGGTGCAGACTGTGAGGTTTATGATATAAACGCTATAGCTGAAGCAAATTATTGGTGCAATGAATATGGTCTTGATACTATTTCAACTGGAGCTACTATTGCAGCTGCTATGGAATTATATGAAAAGGGATATATAAAGGATGATGAAATAGAAAAAGATGGATATTCCTTAAAATTTGGTGATGCAGAAGCTGTTGTTGGATGGGTTAAAAAGATAGGTGCAAGGGAAGGATTTGGAGATAAGATGGCAGAAGGTTCATATAGACTTTGCGAAAGCTATGGTGTGCCAGAACTTTCGATGTCAGTTAAAAAACAAGAACTTCCCGCTTACGACCCAAGAGGAGCTCAAGGACATGGACTTGAATATGCGACTTCTAACAGAGGTGGTTGTCATGTAAGAGGATATATGATATCTCCTGAAATATTAGGTATACCTCAAAAGCTTGATAGATTTTCTCTTGAGGGAAAAGCTGAATGGGTTAAAACATTCCAAGATTTAACTGCTGTTATAGATTCGCTGGGACTGTGCCTATTTACATCTTTTGCCCTTGGTGCTCAAGATTACGTTGACCTTGTAAATGCAGTTTGCGGAACTGATTATACTGCAGAAACATTATTAGAGGTAGGCTCAAGGATATACACATTAGAAAGGCTGTTTAATTTGAAGGCAGGAATCGATCCAAAAGAGGATAAACTGCCAAAGAGACTTTTAGAAGAGCCTATTCCTGAAGGCCCATCTAAAGGACATGTTCATAAATTATCAGAACTGTTACCAAAGTATTATGAGGTAAGAGGATGGGACGATAATGGATATCCAACGAAAGAAACTTTACAAAAATTGGGAATTTGAAAAATTATTAAGGCCCGTAAAAGGCTAATGCCTTTTAGGGCCCTTGTATATATATTAAAAATCAATAGCATGGAGGATAATATGTGAGCTTCAAAAAATTATACATTGAGTTGACAGATAAGTGCAATTTAAACTGCAAGATGTGTTATAGACGCTCATGGGCTGAAAAACCAAAGGATATGGAGAAAAAGGTTCTATATAAGATACATAGTGAAGTTGTAAATAAAAAATTAAATGAAATCGTCCTTGGTGGCATTGGCGAACCAACGTATTCACCCCTTATATATGATGCTATCTCATTATTTTCAAGCTTTAATTTAACAATTACAACTAACGGAACGCTTCTTGATGATAAGTTAAAAAGTCTTATTGTTGATAATGTAAATAAAATCGTTGTTTCTATTGATGGACTTGAGGATAAATATAAAGATATTAGAGGATTTAATTTAAAAGAAGTTTTAGAGAACTTGAAGGATATATATTTGATAAAAAGAAAGAATAATAAAGAATATCCGCACGTTGTAATTCAATTTGTTGCATCAAAAGATAATATAGAAGATATTTTTAGTGTATTGGATATAGCAGAGACGGTAAGTGCATACCAAGTTATTATTTCAAATGTCATTCCTCAAACTGAAGATTATAAAGATAAAATATTATATACGAGGTATGAAAATAAATTTTTAAAGGATTTATTTGAAAGACTAAGAATACATTCGTTTAGAAAAGGCATAAATCTTACTCTGCCGAATATTGAACTAAAAACGGAACGATATTGTAATTTTATTGAGGAAGAAGCAGTAGTTGTTGGCTCTGATGGATATGTTTATCCGTGCTATAGGTTTTCCCATACTACTACTGAGTATGTTTTCGGAAGAAAAAAGAAGGTTTTCAAACACTCATTTGGAAATATATTGGAAAAAAGCTTAGATGATATTTATGAAAGCAATGAATATAAAAATTTTAGAGCGAGAGTTTATAATAATAGATATCCTTCGTGCCTCGATTGCGATCTCGTTGATGGGTGTGATTTCGTTAGAACTTCCGAATATGACTGTTATGCTATAAAACCTTCATGTGCAGATTGCCTTTGGAGTAGAAGGTTTGCTATATGTCCTTAATTGAAGGGGTGATATATTGATTAAAGTAAAATTATTTGCAACCTTTAGAGAAGGAAGACAAAAGGAAGTAAATTTTGATTACTTTGAAGGAATTACCGGAAGGTTTATAATAAACAAACTTAACATAAAAGAAAAGGATGTAGCAATATTTTTAGTAAATGGACTTGATGGGAAGCTTGATGATCCTCTTAGTGATGGAGATGTGATTTCCCTTTTTCCACCTGTTGGTGGTGGTTGAGGGAAAGGAGTGTCTTTATGGGAAGATACGACAGAAATATGAATATGCTATCTAAGGAAGAAAATGAAAAACTAAAGGACTTCAGGGTTTGTGTATTGGGATGTGGAGGATTGGGTGGGTATGCTATTGAAATGCTTGGTAGATTAGGTATAGGATATATAACTGCAGTTGATAAGGATGTTTTTGAGGAAACGAATTTAAACCGCCAGATTTTAAGTGATATGAATTCATTGGGTAAAAGTAAAGCATTAATGGCGGTGGAAAGAATGAAACTTGTCAACCCAGAAGTTTTTGTAAATGCTATTGTAGATGAATTTAATTTTGAAAATGGAAAAGATATCATAAAAGGACATGATATTGTAATCGATGCTCTTGATAATATTGAGGGAAAGCTTACTTTACAGGATATCTGCGAGGAGCTTGGCATTCCATTTGTTCATGGTGCTATTGCGGGCTGGTATGGGCAGGTTACTACAGTTTTTCCTGGCGATAAGACGCTTAAGTTTTTGTATAAAAAAGAAATGAGGAAGGGAATTGAAAAAGAACTTGGCAATCCTTCGTTCACTCCTGCTCTTGTTGCTTCCATTCAAGTTAGTGAAGCACTAAAAGTTTTGATAGGAAGAGGAGAAGTATTAAGACGTAAGGTGTTATTTATAAATACCTTTGAGCAAGAATATGAGATTATAGTTCTTTGAAATTGGTGTACTATTGTAACGAAAGGACGAAATAAACTTAATATTTTATTACTTATTCTCCGAGTCTATAATCCTAAGGCAAGAGCTATGGATTATAGGCCGATAGGGTAGTGCTGGAAACGGTGCTGCCTCCCGCCTGGAAAGGAGAATAGGAAGGCTGCTATTCTCCTTTCGCATACTAAAACGAAAGGAGTTTTTTTATGAAGGTTCTTTGTCAATAGTTGGGGTGGGTATTTTTTCTGAATGTTGTTATTGTAGGTCCTAAGAGTGATCCTGCAAAGGTACATCAAGCGGGTTCCCGCGGCGAGGGCTAAAGGTGGCTTGTTTCCGAAGGTAATATGAGGTTTCAAATGCTTGTAGAAGAGCTGTGAGAAACCTGAACTTGCGAGAATGTTTTATAATAGTAAAAGTGGCTTTCTACAGATTTAGAGCATAGTCGCAGAAAGGGCAACGATAAGTATGATGATTTTTTAGGAGAGGGCTTTTCAGGTGCCCACTTATGTTTATACACTTTACGTTGTAGCTTCTGGTAGTCCTCAAGGTCTTTGCCGAAACTGCGCAAAAAGAGAGGAGGAGTGCTGCATACAGGACATTCATCGACATCTACTTCAGGAGGCTTAATGTGCCTGACATTCGACAACTACCAACTTCGACTCCAAGGGGAGGGAATCTTTCTTTTTTCTCAAATTTTCTCAAATCTTTTGGTATCAAATGTTGTAAGGTTTGATAGCCCTTAAAGGAGGAAGCATATCTGACAAACTGTCAATACCCTAGGAGGTATTAAAATTGAAGATAATAGGTGTTATAGGAACAAAAGATACAGGTAAAACCACTCTTGTAACAAAAATTGTTAGAAAATTAGTGGATGAGGGGTACAGGGTTGCCACCCTGAAACACACCCATACAGGCTTTGATTTTGCAGATAAAGACACTGGTAAACACAGAGAAGCAGGGGCAGAGCTTGTAGTCGGTAGTGGAGAAGAAACCTTTTTTCTTCTTGGTAGGAAAATGGTGCTTGATGAACTTGTAGGTACTATCCAGCTTCTTGGGGATTTCGATTTCCTGGTTATCGAGGGTTTTAAAGAGATGCCCCATGCAAACATTTCTACTTCCACTGAAAATGAATTCACGATAAGAAAGGTGGATCCATTCTCCCTTAAGGAGGAAGAATTGGATGAACTCATTGAAGTCATAAAGAACAGAAGTTACTGTTTGCTGCAGGGGCTTAACTGTAAAAAGTGTGGTTTTGAATCATGCAGGGACTTTGCAATGGCAAAGGTCCAGGGAGCTGCAGATGATATAAACTGTAAGAGCCAGCCAAAAAGGGCTCTTCTGAGAATAAATGGTCACCCGGTACCTATGAATCCATTTGTACAGGAATTTATATCAAAAACAGTTCTTGGTATGATCGATGCACTTGACATGAAAAACCACGAAATTGAGAAGGTTGAGTTAATTATAAGAAATAATTATGAATAATGCACCATAAACGCATAGATGAATTGAAATTATTAGTTTAGGATAATTACCACAGACTTAAGGATCTTATGACAGGAAGAGTAATGTGAAGTGTTATTAGTCTTTTTAACCAATGCTGGTGTTCTTACTATAAATAATGTTGGGGTGGACAAAAATTATGTATCTAAGATCGCTTGACGAAGCTAATTAATCGAGATAAAAAAATTATTAAAGTAAGGAGAATAACTCTCCGAGCCTTTATGTCTAAGGGGCGAAGAGCCCTATGAGATAAAGGCCGATAGGGTATTGATGGAAACATCAATGCCTCCCGTGTTGGAAAGGAGAGGCAATGCATTTGCATTTATGCAAAGCAAGAATGCGTAAGGTAAAGTAATTGTGTCCTTGCTTTGCGAAAACGATGCAGTGCCTTCTCCGGAAGGCATTTTTTTGTACCTTTGTTAGGGACTAATTTCAATGGTAAAAGCTAAAGAATGGAATCTTTCCAGTTTTAATGGGTAAGGTTTAAACAAAAACTAATAGTGATGATGGAGGATGAATACCATGGCAAGAATATCAAAGAAGTTTTTGATGATCCTTTTATATTCTATTTTGTTGTTTAGTTTATTTTCTCTGAACGGTTGTACAGGTTCTAAAACTTCAGAGAAGATTTCCCCAGGTAATCGAGATGTAATTTTGGCGACAACAACAAGCACGCAGGATAGTGGGCTTTTGGATTACCTTTTACCGATCTTTGAGAAAGAAACAGGATACAAAGTAAAAGTGGTTGCCGTGGGGACAGGACAGGCTTTGGAGATGGGAAAAAGGGGGGAAGCAGATGTTCTTCTTACACATGCTCCTGCGGCAGAGAAAGAACTTGTGGACAACAAGGATGTTATAAACTATCAGTTGGTAATGCACAATGATTTCATTGTGGTTGGTCCTTCAGAGGATCCAGCGCAAGTTAAGAATGCGGTTTCAGTAGAAGCAGCCTTTCAGGCGATTGCTGAAAAAGGTGTACCGTTTGTTTCGAGGGGTGATGATTCGGGTACACACAAAAAGGAATTGAGTTTATGGAAAGCAGCAGGGATTGATCCCAAGGGAAAGTCGTGGTATATAGAAAGCGGCACAGGAATGGGACAAACGCTCCTTATTGCTAACGAAAAACGGGCGTATACACTAACTGATCGGGGAACATACCTTGCATACCGCGATAAATTAGATCTTACCATTGTTCGAGAAGGAGATAAGGGTCTTCTTAATATTTATCACGTCATGCAGGTTAACCCCGAGAAACATCCTGGGAAACACATAAACAGCGATGGAGCCAAAGCTTTTGTGGAGTTTATGATTTCGCCCAGAACGCAGGAACTTATTGGCAAATTTGGGGTAGACAAATACGGAGTGCCGCTCTTTTTCCCCAATGCCCAAAAAGGGGAAGTAGAATAAGGAGTTGAATAAAAGTGGAACTTATTTGGGAAGGCCTGAAAGGAGCATTCAAATTTCTTTTTCATGGGGATCCAGAAATCAGAGAAATTACTCTTCTTTCTCTTAGGATTGCTGCGTGGGCTATAGGGATAAGTTCAGCCATTGGCCTTCCACTTGGGATTGCACTTGGAGTAAGCACGTTCCGTGGCAGGGATTTTCTTCTGACTTTAGCCAATACCGGCATGGGACTTCCACCGACAGTTATGGGGCTTTGGGTAGCTATTGTGCTATGGCGTACCGGCCCTTTAGGAGGACTAAAGCTGATTTATACTCCTACTGCCATCATCATTGCTGAAGTAATTCTTACCGTGCCTATTATTATAGCTTTGGTAGCTGCAGCTGCGTCGGATAAAAAAGCTAAATTACACGATTTTTTTCTTTCTTTAGGGTTGAACCCTCTTCAATATATGTGGCTTTTACTTCGGGAAATTCGTAGCTCAGTTTTAACAGCAATCATTGCCGGTTTTGGACGTGCAATTTCGGAGGTAGGAGCAGCAATGATGGTAGGAGGGAACATCGCTGGGGAAACCCGCACGCTTACCACCGCTATTGTTCTTGAAGTATCTAAGGGTGAGTTTGACCGCGCGTTAGCGATAAGTTTTGTACTTCTTGCCTTATCGTTTTCTATTACTGCCTTTATTACCCATCTTCAGTATCAACAAAACTTAAAGTAGAAGCGGGAAAAACAAGAAATAATTAGATTAAAGAAAGGAGGTAGAGGAGTATGAATTATATGTTTGAACGCAAAGCTACCGATTTTCGGGATATAGAGAATCAAACGCCGGTTATTATAGCCGAAGATATTAGTGTACGGCGCAATGAACGCTTTATCCTGCGAAACATAAGCCTCGTTTTGCATCAAGGGGAACGTTTGGGACTTGCGGGTCCCAATGGTTCAGGAAAAAGTACGCTCCTTAAAGTCTTATCCTTACTAATTCCACCGTCTTCTGGGAGGCTTACAGTTCTTGGCTTTATGGGAGACGGGCGGTCTTCAGTGACTGTTCGCCGAAAGATGTCTATCGTCTTTCAACAACCGACGACGCTCACAGGGAGTGTTTTGCAAAACGTGAGTATTCCCCTGCGCATGCGAGGACTTTCTGCCCGAGAAGCAACCAAGCGGGCATATGAGTGGCTTAAGTGTTTTGATTTAGAAAAGCTTGCTTTTCAGCGGATACATACACTTTCTGGGGGAGAACTTGCACGTCTTCAGCTAGCAAGGGCGTTTGCTATGGAACCGGAAATTTTGTTCCTTGATGAACCTTTTGCAGCAGTGGATGCTACTTCACGGAGTCCACTAAAGGCCCTTCTTCGGGAGATTCTGGCAAAAAACAAGGTTTCACTGCTTCTTATTAGTCATGATTTTCGTGACCTTCTCGATCTTACTGAGCGCACGCTGGTTCTTTTGGATGGGCACATTGTTGCACAAGGTAAAACCCAAACTTTGCGCATACAATCTCCACTCGTGCGTGAGATTTTTCCGGAGTAAAGTTTTTCGGGATACAAAGGTTGCTCAATATGTCTCTACTCTATACCATACTTATTTAAGCAGTTTGCGAAAAAAGTTTTTTATTTCAAGTAGAAGGAATACTAATTACTATACTTTTATTATAAATGAAGGCAGGATAAAAAAATAAATTAGTGGGGGAAAGCAAGAAAGGGGATGATAAATTAATGATTAAAGTTGCTATTTTGACTGTTAGTGACAAGGGTTTTAGAGGAGAGAGAATTGACACAACATCATCTGCTATAAAAGAAGTTTTAGATCCAGCGATATATTCTATTGAAGAAATAAGAATCGTTCCAGATGAAATAGAAGATATAAAACGTGAACTAGTAAGATTTTGTGATGAATTAAAAGTTGACCTTGTTTTGACAAATGGAGGAACTGGATTTTCAAAGAGGGACGTAACACCAGAAGCAACGATGGCTGTGGTTGAGAAATTGGTTCCTGGAATTCCAGAAGCAATGAGGGCAAAGTCTTTAGAAATAACTCCACATGCTATGCTATCCCGCGCTGTTGCAGGAATTAGAAAGAGCACTTTAATCATAAATCTTCCAGGAAGCCCTAAGGGGGCTGTTGAAAACTTAAATGTTGTTTTACCTGCTCTTAAGCATGGAATTGAGATTTTAAAGGGTGAAGCTTCAGAATGTGCAAGAAAGGACGATTAAAATGGAACTTTTAAAACTTGTTACAGTAAAAGAGGCAAAGGAGATAATAGAAAAAAATATTAGTTTTAAACCTGGCATAGAGAAAATAAGTATTTTAAATTCGTTAGGAAGAATTTTAGCAGAAGACATATATGCACCGGAAAATGTTCCCGATTTTAGAAAATCAACCGTTGATGGATATGCTGTGATTTCGAGTGATGTTTTTGGAGCGAGTGAGAGTTTACCTGCAATTTTAAAGCTTGTTGGAGAAGTCAAGATAGGAACGGAACCAACCCTGGATATAATGCCAGGAGAGTGCATGTATGTTCCAACAGGGGGTATGCTTCCTAAAAGTGCCGATACTGTTGTTATGATTGAATACACAGAAAAACTTGATGATGAAACTATTTTAGTCAATAAACCAGCTGCGCCCTTTCAAAACATAATTGAAATTGGAGAAGATGTAAAAAAAGGTGAACTCATTTTAAAAAAAGGCACAAAATTGAGACCCTACGAAATAGGGGTTTTATCAAGTCTTGGAATATTAGAGGTGGAGGTTTATAAAAAAGTAAAGGTTGGAATTATTTCCACAGGCGATGAGATAGTGGACCCTAAGGAGAAAATTAATAAAGGACAGGTCAGGGACATAAATAGCTATCTGTTATACTCTCTGTGTCTTGAAGAAGGAGCAGAGCCTATTCTATACGGCATTGTTAAAGATGATTATGAAAAATTAAGAGAGAAATTGCAAGCGGCAATAAGTGAATGCGATTTGGTTTTGATGTCGGGTGGCAGTTCAGCCGGCAACAAAGATGAAACTCTCAGGGTTATAAGTTCATTTGAAAATTCGAATATTTTTATTCATGGAGTTGCTATACGACCTGGGAAACCTACGATTGTTGGAAAAGTAGGTGATAAATTCATATTTGGACTTCCAGGGCATCCACTGGCCTGTGCGGTAATATTTAAAACCCTTGTTATTCACTATTTGGACAGGATAAGGAATTTTGAAAGAGAAGAATATCCGGTTGAGTGCAGGTTTGCCGTAAACTATCATAAGGCTGAGGGTAGAGCAGAATTTTTACCTGTTAGTATAAAAGAAGTGGAAGGAAAATTAATTGCGTATCCCACTTATTATGAATCAGGACTTATATCTCGTTTTGCAAAATCCTTTGGATATGTTTACATCGAAAAAGAATTAGAGGGCATATCTGAAGGACAAATAGTTAAAGTTTATAAATTTTAGGAGGGTGCTATGAGGCAAAATATCTATCTTTCAAATATAAGCTTGAATGAGGCAATAAATATTTTTCTTGAAAAAATAAAA
>Ga0208153_100419_pt1 | contig 12594 bp, 10 predicted proteins | sample Wag42014_10_18_FD_187331 | JGI IMG/M metagenome (GOLD analysis project Ga0208153, IMG submission 187331) | Deep subsurface shale carbon reservoir microbial communities from Ohio, USA - Utica-2 Time Series 2014_10_18 (SPAdes) (version 2) ... | reverse complement strand
CGGCCTCAGAAAAACAGCCAGCACCCTGCTACACGAACAGGGCTGGCCTTCTGAAATAATCGAAAAACAACTGGCACACATAGACAGAAACCAAATCAGGGGAATTTACAATAAAGCAAAATATCTTGAAGAGCGCAAAATTATGTTGCAGCATTGGGCAGACTACCTTGATGAACTATTATCCGCCGATGAAGCATTCATCAAAAAAGCGCCCCGCGATATTTTTCAGAAGCTATACTAAAAGTCCACTTTTAAACAGCTTCTCTCTCAGTACCCTCTTCTGCCAATCTGATAATCTCTTTTTCTTTCCATGCTGAAATTCTGGGTCCAAGTTTGACAGGTTTCGGAAAAATGCCTGTTCTTACTCCCTCCCACCAGGTAGACTCACTGACAGGAATAATTTCCAGAACCTCTTTCAGCCTTAAAAGACGGTAATTTTTGAAGCCCTGATTTTTTCCAATACCATTAACTTCCCTCATAAAATAACCCCTCTTGCCACAAGGATGGGATTATCACCCCAATCAAATAATCTCCGAGTTCCAGAAAATACGCACCGCGATATTATATTATTTTACTTTTGTATTAACTGAACTCATCTTCTGTGGTTTACACACAAAAATATATTTGTGCGAAAGGTGTGTGAAGCATGGGTATGCTTGATTTTCTGGCATATTTACAAATATGCCTACTCTTTATAGTCCGAACAAACTGACTAAATTCTTCGTGTGCAAACTTATTACGCTTGCAGTTTTATCCCCTCTTCTCGGGTTGAATAAAACTAAATTGGACCATAAAATTAAAAAATCAACCATAAATTTAAATTTTTTCATCAATACAAATAAGATTACCAACTAAAATTTCATTTTTGTAGTTATTAACTTATCTCCCATTTTAGGAGATATTTTTATCACCTTACAACTGCATCACCTTTTTAAGGAGATATTACTCTCTCCTTGAAAAGGAGAGAGTAATCATTTTGGTGGCAACACCTTCCCATATTTTCTTCTCCAAGCCTTAATATTGTTAAATTCTTCCAGTGTAACGGTTATTTTCTTTTTACCTTCAAATGACTTTAGTAATTTACTTACATCATAGACAAGTTCAGGCTTTTCGATGGCTTTAAAAAGCTTATTAACTGAGTATAAAGTGTCTTTGAGATAAGATTTTGATATTTCTCCACACCAACATCCGTTTTTTACCTCATTATAAAAAGCATTGCAGTGATTATTGTTTAACTGACTGAGTTTAGTTACCTCTGGGTATTTATTTGCAATACAATCACAAAATTGTTTGATCAAGCGGTAGTCTTGATTAACGGTTGTTTTGCTTCCAGTAATTCTGTATCTACGCCTGAATTCATCATACAAAATGTTTTTCATTTTACCCCCCTCTTTTTTGATTTATATATGTTTACTGCAATAAGCTATTTTTCCTTTTAACGGGATTTTCTAACAATTTTAACTTTTACCAAGATAATGGTTCGTGATGTCCAACCTGTGATGACCGAGCTCCTCAGAAATCCTCATCCTTGCTTCATAATCAGCCATAGAGGCTTTTTCCTCTTTAACGGGAATTCTTTCGTTACTTTTTACTGGTGGTTCATGCCCTGTGAGTTGTTTGTAACGGAGTTGTGCGTAGAAGTGTCTTTCTCCATGAAAATTATATTTCTGATTATATGTTTCATTAAAGGTTTTTACAGTATGATAAGCAAAGTTTTGCCATTGCTTAAAGTTCATGGAATCTGGAATCAGAGATTTACTGAAGTTATGATTTTTTCTGAAATCTTTTATTTCACGAATCAGTTCCTTCTGTTTCTCATTGGATTGCAGTGTTCGGAGTTGTCCGCCTTTTGTACCTTTATCAATATTAATTTCTCCATTTCTACGTAAAGCTTGTTCTGAAAAAAGCGCCGATTCTTTAAACCTTAAGCCCAGTTCTCTTTGTAATTCAATCTGTAACTTTAAGGCTTCGTACCTAATGTCACCCTCAGATTTAAATTTCTCAGCAAGAAAATCTGAAAATTTTTCATGTACTTCATAAGCGATACTTTTATCTATATTTTTAAAGTGTTCACCACGGTTAAGCCCATGTTCTTTTGCTGAAATTTTAAGGTCATCTCGATAATAGTGGTTAAAAATACTGTTTAATGAAGAAATGATGTTTGTTGCATGACTTTGTGAAATTTCACTATTATCAACTTTTTCCAGAAGGTCATTAGCAAAATTTTCCATTTGTTCAGGCTGAAGTCTTGCCAAATTTTTGAGTCCGTATTCCTGTTCAACAAATTCAGCAAGTGTGCGTATGGCGTGCGCCGATTTTTGGATAGTACCTTGATTTCCAGATTTTACTACCTCAACGGCAAGCCTGAGGCTTGCAGCAGTACGGGTTAATTTCCGTTCGCCGTTAAAGTTTCTTTTGTTTTTCATAAATCCCTCCCCAGCATAATTAATAAACAAATATAATAAAAAACTTAAAATATCGGGCTGATCAGCCCGATTAATCTTTTTCAAGATAAATTCGGTTTGTGAGTTGTATATAGTGATACGCTGCACATATATATGTTAGCGATATTCTCTATGTTTCAGGCACATAGAAAGCCTTGTATCAATATATGTAAACTCACTTAGTTGTGAGATTAAGCGGGAATTGTTAGACACTGATGTGAGCGGCGCAGCAACCAAAAGCACCATGACAGGACTCGTAAAACGGCCTTTCACAGTGACACATTAGTGAATATTTTTGTGGTTTTCTGTTTTTTCTGTAAAATTAGATTATTGTGTAAAGCCTGTTGAACATAGGCTTGTGCATATTTCATATTTTTTCCATTCACATTTGAAATGTGAATGGAAAAAATTATTCTCCACTTTAAAAGTTGGACATTACAACTTCGTTGTTAATCAGCAAGAGCTGATTAATTTTTGAAATTGACAGATTAATATTATTGAATTTTATCAGAAAGTAGAACTTAAGTTTAACTTAAGTACCTGTTCTGGAAATTCAAGGAGAAATTTTAAATTTTTTTTATTATTTATTATTCGGATAACAAATAATAAAAACACATAGAGCTGGGTTATTTTAAAAAAAGGCTGAACTAAACAAAGTACGCAAAGAGGATTAAGCTAAAGCCCGAAAACAGTCTGATGAGCAAAATGAGGCTGTTAAAAACAATATGCAGGAAAATCTATTCGGACAGGACGGACCCTCGCTTGACCAGGCTGACAATAATCAGCATTTCCGAAATGCTTTTAATAATGCTTTGGATGAAACAAACCCAGAATTACAGTCAATGCTTAAAAATGCTGAGAAAAAAGGATTTCAAAATGCAAGTAAAGAAAATGAAATGAAACAATTGATTAATTCTATTAGTGATGAGTCGTAAATAGATAACATACATCCCGCTTAAAATTTAGCGGGATGTAGTGTTTTTAATCATCATAAATATCAGGATCATAGACAGGTGGTGAATAAAACATATTGCCAGGTACATCATAATGCACTGGTGAACGAAGAGTATCATGGGGGTTGTAAAACCCATCCTCAAACACATCCGTTCCACTACCTAACCCGACCTCTTCCCAATCTTCAGTGGAAGCCATTATCCTATTTTTATCATCAGAAACAAGATGTTTAAAGATAAGCCCGAAAGCTACGATTGGTAATAAAGCTAATCCTAATAGAACTAATTTTGCTACAAACATAATAACACCTCCAAGTATAACCTCCACCCTCTATAAAAGATGTATTATTATAACATATTTATAGCCAAAAAGCCAGCTCAAAATCTTTGTTTAAAAAATACTTCCAAACAAAATAAATGTCAAAAGCAGTAATATTACAAATCGGTTAAGTTTATTTATTATTAAAATAATATTTGATTTTATTAAAATACCCTGCTATTAATTATAAATAATTTATTGTACTATAACTGAATAATCTCAAAACAATAATTAAAAGGAGGAAGTTCTATGAGAAAATTGATGTATGTTGTAATGGCGGTATTTGTGTCAATGAGTTTTATCGGGTGTTCTGCAGTGCAGAATGCCAAAAGTATTGCAACAAATATGGGATTAAGCAATTACAAGTATGAAAATGTTGGGCAGGGTTCTATGCGCGAAAGCATGATTAATGCTGAAATGCCTTATATTGCTTTTGGTGATAATAAAACACTAGTCCCGATGGAAATTACAATTTTATCACAACCATATCCGAAAAAAATTTATGAGTTTTTTAAGCAAAGATGCAATCAAAAAAATGGTCAAATGACAGTTACTGGATTTACCGAGAAGAACACCTTGGATGGTGTTGTTCAAGCAAAGAAAACATTGCCGTATAATATGGGAAACAGTGATGTAAAAGAAATGTTAAATATTTATAAGCTTTCACATAATAATAAAGGTGAAAGAATACCTTTTCAAATGTCTTTAACATGTAATGATAATCAAGGTATGCTATTTGAAGCTCTTTTTAGAGGGGGTAACGATTGGGAAACATACCATTCGAGTAAAATTGCGCAAGATTATTACCGTTTTGTTCCTATCATGGTAACCACAAGAGAACCACAACCAGATATTATGTATCCGTTTGATGTGCATAAAACCCTTGATAAAATTACCAGTGTAGATGATTTTATTGATAAGAGAGTTGGACTGTTTAAGCCTTATTTGCCTAAAAAAAGCAGCGATGGGATATATAAGCTAAAATTTAAATTTTATACAATTCAAGGTAACCGTGATATAGGTGGTAGAGTGGGATATGTAAATATTCCTGAAGTTTTCGGACCATTTTATGATTTTTATTATTTAGCTCAAAAAGGCAATAACGACGCAAAAATGTATACTCCTTATGGGGACATGCTTAATATGTTTAAATCATATCTTTGGGTTAAAGGTGGTTATTTAAATCATGATGAGGATTATGATGGCTATTACGGAGTATCTGGAACATCTAATTTTGACGTGACAATGCGTTTTAATGCTGGTTACCAAAAAGATAACAATATTAATTATGACTTGGTGACAATGAAAAAAGGTTTTGATAATTACCGTATAGCAAGACAAAAAATAAAGCCTGTTTGCCCTGAAAGCAATGCGGGTCTTAAAAGCTTTCAAAAATATGAGTGTGAAAGCAAAGAGAAAAGCGAGAATGAAAACAAAACTTTTGAAGTAGAAGGTTATGTTGAAAATTCAGGTAAAACAACCAGCAATACCACGAACTTGAACAGAGAAATTGCTAAGAAAGCAGCTGAAAACGGTTATGTGGAAAAAATTAATGGTAATTTGTTATATCAGGGTATAAAAACTGGAGAAAAAGGTGGCTGTGATACTGTGGGCATTATCAAGAAAGACGGCGATGATGTCAGAAGTAAAAGAAACTTTAAAGTATGTAGAAATAAAGTCACTGAGATTGAATCCACCACTACCGAGCAGGTCAGTGCAAGCTTAAGATTATTGCTTCCAAGAGTAATAAAAAATTGCAATTTACATGGTAAAGCCAGCCTTAGCAAAGGGGCATATACAGTGAAATGCAAGCAACCTAATTTAAACAAAGGTCTGTTTGAAATCTTTTATTTGCGTGAAAATTTGTTAATTGGTTATGAAACCATAAACATTGAACAACAAGGCTAATTTATGACAAATGGAGATGTGACAGCTACTTAATAGTGTCTGTCACATCTCCATCAAAAGTTCACTCCATTATCAAGATTTCATAATGTGTAATTTCTTTTTTCTTTCAAAAAATACCAATAATCCCATTTCCTTGAATCGTCAGGCAATTTCAGGTATATTTATCATGTTGTTAATTTTAATGATGACTGATTTTTTATGAATTATTTTATATTTTTCTTTTAATAAAAGGCTGAAAATTTATGGCAAATTCGAAAGAGGCGAAGGCAAGGCTAAAAATAAACAAACTGCTTGAAGAAGCAGGATGGCGTTTTTTTGATGACGAAAATGGTGAAGCTAATATACAGCTGGAACCAAATGTAAAAATTTCTAAAAGAGACATTGAAGCTCTCGGCAGTAATTTTGAAAAAACAAAAAACGGATTTATAGATTATCTGCTTTTGGATGATAAGGGCTACCCCTTTGTTGTATTGGAAGCAAAAAAGGAAGATAAAAACCCGTTAGACGGAAAAGAGCAGGCAAGAAAATACGCCCAGAATATCAATGCCCGCTTTGTAATACTCTCAAATGGGAATCTTCACTATTTCTGGGATCTGGAAATAGGCAATCCCGAAATTATCACTGAATTTCCCACCCAGGAATCCCTTATTCACAGATTGGGCTTTAAGCCTAATAATAAAAGACTTGCAGATGAAGAAGTAAAAGCTGATTATATTGCACTTACCCAAAATCCAAATTTCAAAAAAGACCCCCAATACCAAAACGAAGAAACAAGAAAAAGATTTTTATGGGAACAGGGATTAAGAATACTCAGACCGTATCAGGTAAAATCAATTCATGCTTTGCAGGAATCAGCCAGGCAGGGAAATGACAGATTTCTTTTTGAAATGGCAACAGGCACAGGCAAAACACTTATTTCTGGTGCTGTAATAAAACTTTTCCTGAGAACGGGAAATGCAAAGAGGATTCTGTTTCTCGTTGACCGTTTAGAGTTGGAAGATCAGGCATATAAAAATTTCAGAGATTATCTGGGCAATGATTTTCAGACGGTTATTTATAAGCAAAACCGTGATGACTGGAAAAAAGCTGAAATTGTTGTCTCAACTGTTCAGAGCCTCTCATCCCAGGATAAATACAAGAAACTTTTTTCTCCAACTGATTTTGATTTACTGATTGCAGATGAATCCCACCGTGCCATCGGTGGGAACTCCAGGGCGGTGTTTGAATATTTTATCGGCTACAAGTTAGGGCTTACAGCGACTCCTAAAAATTATTTGAAAAATGTAAATCCCGATGAATTACCTTATCAAGACCCTCGGGCATGGGAGAGAAGGCAATTATTAGACACTTATATTACTTTTGGCTGTAAAGACGGAGAACCGACATTCAGATATAGCTTAATTGACGGAGTAAAAGACGGATATTTGATAAATCCCACAGTGGTGGATGCAAGGACTGATATAACAGCTGAACTGCTTTCTGAAAAAGGATATGCAGTTATGGTGGATAAAGAAGACGGCGATCAGGAAGAGGAAACGTTTTTCCAAAAAGATTTTGAAAAGAAATTTTTCTCAGAAAAAACTAATAAGGTTTTATGCCAGACTTTCATAGAAAATGCTCTTAAAGACCCTATCAGCGGTGAAATAGGTAAAAGTATTGTATTCTGCGTCAGTCAAAAACACGCTTCCAAAATCACACAAACACTGAATGAAATGGCAAGCAAAATTTGGCCAGATAAATACAACTCAGACTTTGCAGTTCAGATAACATCCAATATTACGGGATCACAACAATTTACAATTAATTTTGCCAACAATAATCTTAACGGACACACAAGGTTTCTTGATAATTATAAATCCAGCAAAACCCGTGTCTGTGTGACAGTAGGCATGATGACCACTGGTTATGACTGTGAAGACATTTTAAACCTTGCGTTAATGAGACCAGTATTTTCACCCACTGATTTCATACAGATAAAGGGCAGAGGAACAAGAAGATACAGCTTTGAATATACAGATGAATACGGAGACAAGCACAAACAGGAAAAAGGTACTTTTAAGTTCTTTGATTTCTTCGCCAACTGCGAATATTTTGAAGAAAAATTCGACTATGATGAAGTTCTGGAACTTCCAAAGGTTCAAAAAGGTAAATCCGCTGACGGAGAGATTATTTATGAAACAAATGAAGTGGAAATCTTTAATCCCGATAAAGTCAAAGAAATAAGAGAAGAAACGGTCGGCTTAGAGGGAATGAAAATTGACCGAAAACTTTTCGAAAAAGCCCAGCGGGAACTCCGTAAAGACGATGACATAAAAACAGCGGTGGAAAACGAGCAATGGGATAAAGCTGTTAAAGTTACCCGTGATAGATATGAAAATAAGCCTGAGCTTTACTTGAATTTGGAGAAAATCCGCAGGAGTGAAAATCTTGACCGTCGTATTTCATGGCGGGAGGTTTTGGAAAGAATTTTCGGATACATAGAAAAGTTTAAGGATAAAGACGAGATTTTGGAGGAAGAAGTTAAAAAATTTATCTCTATATATAAGCCTGAGAGCAAATATGTCCCTTACATTAAAAACTATCTCAAAGCTTATATCACCGATGAAAGATTCAGGGATATAATAAACAATAAACATTTTGCAGAATTAAACGTATATCCTGGGTTCAGTATGTCAGAATTTAAGGCACTGAATGGTTGGAGAGAGACAGTTCCAGAGTATGTAAAAGATTACGTGCCCATAAATCTGTATATGAACTAATTGTTATTTATAAGGGAGAACAATGCTCAATTCAGAAACCAAAAGAAAAATCGATACCGCCAGACAAATACTTGTGGGAAAAATCCCCGATCCGAAAGCACAGGTGGAGCAAATCACCACAGCTCTTGTCTACAAATTTATGGACGATATGGACAAAGAAGCTCAGGAGCTTGGCGGAGAGGCAAGATTTTTTACTGACGGTTTTAGCCAGTATTCATGGACAAAGCTTATGGATAACAGGCTTTCGGGGCAGGAAAAACTTGATTTATATGTGGAAGCAATAACAAATATGCAAAAGAATCCGCATATCCCGCAGCTTTTCCGTGATATTTTCAAAGGGGCGTTTTTACCGTTTCGTGATCCGAGAACACTTACAATGTTTTTGAAAGAAATTAATGAATTTGAGTATGATCACAGCGAAAATCTGGGAAACGCTTTTGAGTATTTGCTTTCAGTTCTCGGCAGTCAGGGAGATGCTGGACAGTTTCGGACACCGAGACATATAATTGATTTTATTGTAGAAGTCGTTGCACCTAAGAAAAATGACACAATACTTGATCCTGCCTGTGGTACAGCTGGTTTTTTGATTTCAGCTTACAAACACATTTTAAAAACAAACTCTTCAGATTACAAACCCGAAGCAGAAAAAGAAGAAGACAAAATCAAACTTGGCGAAACTGCAACGGAAACCGTTATTGAAGAAAAGAAAAGCTATAATGGTGATTTACTTACTCCAGATGACAGGAAAAAACTCACTCAAAACATTACAGGTTATGATATTTCCCCCGATATGGTAAAGCTCGCATTGGTAAATTTGTATCTGCATGGTTTTACTGACCCCAAAATTCATGAATACGACACCTTGAGCAGTGATAAAAGATGGGATGAAATGTATGACATCATCCTTGCGAATCCGCCGTTTATGACACCAAAGGGTGGTATCAGTCCGCACAAAAGATTCAGTATTCAGGCAAAACGCTCGGAAGTATTATTTGTGGATTACATTGCCGAGCATTTAACGATTAAAGGTAAAGCTGGAATAATTGTTCCCGAAGGTATTATTTTTCAATCTGCAAATGCATATAAAAATTTAAGGAAAAATCTTATCGAAAATTGGGGGCTGTATGCAGTGGTAAGTTTACCAGGTGGGGTTTTTCAGCCATACAGCGGAGTAAAAACCTCAATATTACTGATGGACAGAGAATTTGCAAAAAGGACTGATGAAATCTTGTTTGTAAAAGTAGAAAATGATGGTTTCGATCTCGGAGCACAAAGGAGAAAGATAGAGAAAAATGATTTGCCAGACGCATTGAAAGCTCTGGAAAGTTGGAAATGCTCTCTTGTCATCCCGAGCGAAGCCGAGAGATCTCTTGCTTTTGCAGTAAATAAAGAAAAAATTGCTGAAAATGGTGAATACAATCTCACAGGTGATCGCTACCGCCAGACTGTTGATTATAGCAATGCCAAATGGCCAATGGTAGAATTGGGGAAAATTTTGGGATATGAACAACCTACAAATTATTTAGTCCAATCAACAAATTACAAAGATACATACCAAACTCCTGTTTTAACTGCTGGAAAATCTTTTTTGCTTGGTTATACAAATGAAGAAAATGGCATCTTCCCTGCTGAGAATTTACCTGTAATAATTTTTGATGATTTTACCACTTCAACTAAATTTGTTGATTTTCCTTTTAAAGTAAAGTCGTCAGCAATGAAAATTCTCAAAGCAAAAAAAAATGTAGATATCAGATATGTTTTTTACATGATGCAAAAAATAAATTTTGATGCATCTCAGCATAAAAGATATTGGATTTCTCAATACTCAAAAATCCAAATCCCTCTCCCACCACTCGAAGTCCAAAAGCAAATCGTCAGTGAAATTGAGCAATATCAAAAAGTCATCGACGGAGCCAAGCAGGTAGTCGAAAACTGGGAACCAAGTTTCCGCATCGATCCCGATTGGCCAATGGTTGAGTTGGGTGAAGTTTTTTGCAGGTTATCAAACAATATTGATCCACAAAAAAAGCAAGGGAACGTCAATTATGTTGGTTTAGAAAACATTGAGCCAAATACGGGTAGGCTAATCGGGAATATAGAAACCAAATACCAAAATATTAAAAGTGCCAAAACATACTTTGAGCCTGATCAAGTATTGTATGGAAAGCTGAGGCCAAATTTAAACAAAGTATTTTACACCAACTTTTATGGTATTTGTTCAACTGATATTTTTGTTTTGCAGGGGAATAGAAATAAAGTAAATCATAAATTTTATTCTAATTATTTAAGAAGTAAACTTTTTAACGATAAAGTTTTACAAGGACTTGGTGGTGCTCAATTACCAAGAGTTTCTTGGAATTATTTGTCTAAAATTCAAGTGCCTTTACCATCTATACAAGTTCAAAAGCAACTCGTAGAAGAAATTGAAGCCGAGCAACAAATTGTCAATTCAAATAAAAAATTAATTGAAAAAATGGAGCAAAAAATTGAAGCTAAAATCTCTGAAGTCTGGGATGATGAAAATTAGTTTGCAAGGAATACTATTAAAATACTTTTCAGAACTGAAATGTGGATACAAGCCACCCTATATAGTTTAAGGAGTTATAAATGTCAGACGTAAAACTTTTTAAAGTCGTGGAAAAATGTGTAACTGAGTTGAGTGGGTCAGGTATGGCCTTGGAGAAATCTTTGCAAAACATGATAGAGAGAAACTTATACGACATTTTAGGGACACATTTTTTATATAGTGAATACTCAACTGGCGTGAAATTCAGGGGAAGAATTGACACATTAGGATTAGATGAAAATGGCAATCCAGTAATTATAGAATATAAAAGATCTTCAAATGAAAATGTTATTAATCAGGGATTATTTTACTTGGATTGGCTGTTGGATCATAAAGCAGAATATGAGTTGTTAGTTCAGGATAAATTTGGCGCAGGAGAACGCAATAAAATAGATTGGTCAAATGCCTCGGCTGATTTGTATTGCTGGTGATTTTACCAAATATGATGAACACGCAGTGCAAGTAATGAACAGAAATATTGAATTAATAAGATATAAATATTTTGATGGTGATTTATTATTGCTTGAGTTGGTTAATTCTGTAATGGCAGAGAGTAAGCCCAAAACAGACTCCGTAAAGAAATATACAACCGTTACCGAAACAGCAAACAAACTTAATGGAGAATTATTGGATTTGTTTGAAGAATTTCGAGCTTACGCAAAAGCTTTGGGAGATGATGTTCAGGAAAAATTTCTGAAATATTACATTGCATATAAAAGGCTGAAAAATTTTGCCTGCTTGGAAGCCCACCCATCCAAAGGGTGCTTAACCGTTTATCTTAAAATCGATCCCGATAGTATAAATTTAGAAGAGGGTTTTTCCAGAGATGTCAGAGAAATTGGTCATTTTGGTACTGGTGAGTTAGAAGTTATAATCAAAAATAATGCTGATTTTGAAAAGGTAAAACCGTTAATCGACAAGAGTTATGAAGAAAATTAATAAAAAAAGAAACATGGAAATAATGGATTATTGAGTGATAGTTTTTAGAGTTGTTAAGTTAATATGTTGTCAATTTTGTGTGGGGAATTAATATGTTAGATGAAATTAAAATAAACGGTATAGCTACTTTTACAAACGAAACCAAAATTGATGAATTGAAAAAAATTAATTTTTTCTACGGAGCCAATGGGTCAGGAAAAACTACTATTTCTAAAATTATAGCCAATCCAGAAAATTATCCTCCTTGCGAAGTTTCTGAGCAGGAAAAAACAAAATTGAAGACAATTGTTTTTAATGAAGATTTTGTTAATGAATATTTTTACAAGAAAGATGAATTACTGGGTATATATACAATCGGCGGGGAAGAAAAAAAAATAGAAGAAGAGATTGTTACCAAAAATAATAAATGTGAAGAATTACAAAATGAAATAGATAAATTAAGAAGATCGCTAGTAAAGAAAGAACAAGACCAAGATAAATTTTTCAATAACTTTAAGGAAAATTGTTGGAATAACGGATTTTTGACCTTAAAGACAGAGTTTGATTCATTTTTTGTAGGATATAAAAGTAATAAAAATAATTTCGCCAACAAGATATTAGAAGAAAAATCAAGCACTGCTCAATTGCTTAAGAAGGAAAACTTAAAAGAAAAGTATGATTTGATTTATGATAAAAACATTCAAACAATAAATGAACTACCATTAAT
>Ga0208153_100412_pt1 | contig 12764 bp, 12 predicted proteins | sample Wag42014_10_18_FD_187331 | JGI IMG/M metagenome (GOLD analysis project Ga0208153, IMG submission 187331) | Deep subsurface shale carbon reservoir microbial communities from Ohio, USA - Utica-2 Time Series 2014_10_18 (SPAdes) (version 2) ... | reverse complement strand
AAGGCTCATCACTACCTTCTCCTGCAGTATATTCACCAGGCTCTTCTGCAACTTTGCCCTTTTCTTCTTTATCTCTCTCATTTAAAAGAAGTTCATAAAGGGCAAACTCTTTCTTGTTTAACCCCAGTTTTTCTGCTTTCGACTGGACTGTTCTCATATCATTAATAATATCCTTCATCTCACCAATCTGTTCTAAAAGACTCATCTGATTATTTTTTCTCTTTTCGATGATCTCTTCCAGTCGCTCACTTAGTTTTTTATAATAGACAGGGTTTTCTTCCATCTGTACATTAATTTCTTTCTTTATCGCATGCTCCATCTCACTGGCTTTAGCTTTATCAGATTTTAAGTCATCTAGAGTTTCTTCAAACTTTTTCTCATCAAGTATAGATACTGGCTCATGCAAGACTCTGACACTGCTTGCTCTGATATGATCATCTATCAGTTTTTTAACCTTTTCTCCCATACCCTTAATATCAATACTATCATCACGATATCTATTTCTCACTGCTGTATAAATTTTACTCAACTTGTATAAATCCTTACGGTAAGGATCAGCTATCGGGTGAGGCATGATGATATCCATACTCTTAGCAAAGTCTTTGAAGTCATTCTTAAAGTCATTCCTTTTTTCTTCGTCTTCAAATTGCTCAATACAGGCCTCTAAGTCATCCATATCTATATTTTTGAAGTACTTCATTACCTCTCTGTGATTTGCTTCCAGTCTTGGCTTCTCATCTTCAATTGGAGTTACAGCGTTTTCCACATCGGAAGGGTTAAAGATAGCCAGTGCCTTTTTAAGGTTATCAAAGACTCCATAATAATCTACAACCAGACCATAATTCTTCTCAGGATAAACTCTGTTAACTCGGGCTATAGCCTGCAGCAAGTTATGTTCTTTCAGAGACTTATCCAAATACATAACCTGCTCAACTGGAGCATCAAAACCAGTCAGGAGCATATCACAAACGATGATTATTTTAAGTGAAGAGTGAGGATTCTTAAACCTCTCAACTATTCTAGATTTCTGATCATTATCAACACTGTATTTTTTAAGCAAACCCTCATCATTTTGCCTGCTAGAGATTAATACAGCTGTTTCTGGACCATCTAACTCATCAATCGCCTCTTTATACCTAACTGCTGCCTGTCTGCTTACAGCCACTATTTGAGCCTTAAAAGGGGCAATCTTTTCCTTATAATGTTTAATAATATCCAGAGCAATAGTTTTAATTCTGGAACTTGCTTCAGCTATGTCATTTTCAGTAGCATATTTTTCTTTTATCTTTTGTTTTTCTTCATCTGAATATCTGTGGAAGGTTTGATCAAAGACTTCATCTAAAGTTCTATCCTCTACATGTAACTCAGCCAGTCTGCTCTCATATTTAATTGGTAGAGTAGCATTATCGGCAACTGATTCTTCTATGGTATAAGTATCAATATAATCACCGAAAGTTCTTAAGGTACTTCTTGATTCTTTATCAATTGGAGTTCCTGTAAAACCTATATAAGCTGCATTTGGTAGAGCTCTCCTCATATTGGAAGCCAAATCTTTAAACTGAGTTCTGTGGGCTTCGTCAGCCATCACAAATACATTTTCTCTTTCTGTTAAAACAGGATATTTTTCTCTTTCATATTCCTGAAACTTATGGATAGTGGTCATAATAGTTCTGCCCGCTTCTGAGGATAAAAGCTCTTTTAAGTCTTTTACACTGCCGGCTCTTTCTGGATTAGGGAAGCCACACTTTTTAAAAGTTCCACTTATCTGTTCATCAAGGTCAACTCTATCTGTTACAATCAGCATTGTAGGATTGCCAATATCCTTCATCCTTCTCAGTTTAAGAGCTAAAAAGAGCATGGTTAAAGATTTACCTGAGCCCTGAGTATGCCAGACAGTTCCGTTCCTGTCTTCTAAACTCTCAGCATTTTTTATTCTTTCTACTGCTTTCTGTACAGCTCTGTACTGCTGATAACGGCAGGCCATTTTAACTTTAGCATTACCCTTATCTTCAAAAACAGTAAAGTTCCTGATAATATCTAAAAATCTATTCTTTTTAAAGAGTGAGAAAAGAAGTATATCCTGTCCAGTAGGCTCTTTTCCCAGTAGTTCTGCTAAAGTGTCTTTAGTATAGGGATAAGGATCCTTCCAGCCTTTAAATGCCTGTGCTGGAGCTCCTACTGTAGCAGAAGATGCTGAATCACCCCAGGCTGCAACAATCAGCTGATTGGGGTAAAATAGTTCTTCTGCACCTTCCTGATAATCATCTCTAATGTTTTGATATCGTCTTAATTGTTTTATCGCATTTTCTTCTGGATCATCACAGGTTGTATTATTTTTGCATTCTATTACAGCCAGAGGTAAACCATTAACAAACAGAGTTATGTCAGGTTTAATCGGATCTTTTCCTTTGACTCGAAATTGGTTGATTGCTATAAAGGAGTTGTTATCAATGTCCTCATAATCTATGTACTTTACAGTTTGATTTTTCTTACCATGACCTATATCCTGCTGCAAACTTATATGGTTAATAAGCTTATCATAGATCATCTCATTGGCTGCCATCAAAGAATTAGCTTTTAGACGGGCTGGTCTGATCTCGTTAACAGCCTTATTCAAGTTATTCTCATTTATCCAGGGATTGATTCTTTTGAGTGCACTCTTAAGCTCCTCAATTAAAATCACCTGGTGTTCTGATTCTCTTTCAGGCAGCTTCACGAAATCTTTATCCAGCTGATCATAAACTTTATAGCCTAAAGTTTTAAACAAATCTAAAGCAGGTTTTTCTGATTGATTATACTCATCCCAATTTCCAGTCATTTTCTAAACCTCCATATCTGTATTTACTCTAATCTCTCCTGTTAAAAGTTTCTGCATTAAACCATTTTTCAGTCGCTCCAGTTTAGCTTTATATTCTTCTTCTTTCTGTATTTTAGCATCTACTGATGATAGGATGGATGCTATTTTATTTTGTTCTTTTAGTGGGGGAACAGGTATCCCAACAGTTAATATTCTACTCTGAGTTAGTTTAGGTTGTCCAGTTCTATTAGATAAATTATTAAGATTTGCAAATTTTAAATATAAAGCCAAATAATCTAAATAGATATTATTTTTATCATTAATTTCATTAATATAAATGGCATTATCAGTAACCCATGTTTTTTCTTTTACTAGATGTATAGAACCACAATATTCTCCAACTCTTCCAATCACAATAGTTGGTTCTTCTATTAAAGGCTCATTATAATAACCTGTTATTCCATTTCCTCCATAAACAGGTATATCAAAATCATCTGACAAATTTTTCGTTGGATTAAATTTTCCATTTCTTAAATCAACTAATTCTTCTAAGTTAAGTATATTCCACCTTTGAGGTATTTTTGTCTTTTTAGTTCCTATTCTCACTTCCTTAAACTTACTATTCCCAATCCCTTTAGTGAGTAATTCCCGCATTAATCCTTTTTTCACTTTTTTTGTTTCTTCTATTACTTCATCAGTTTTTTCTATTGACTTATCTACTGATGATAGGATTGATGCAATTTTTTTCTGCTCAGAAAGAGGAGGGTAAATCGCCTTGAGTTTTTCCATGTTTTTTCTGCTAATTCTTTTTCTTGTACTTCCTGAAGCATATATATATCCAAGATCACTCCACATTTTTGAATTTAATATGAATTTTATAAATTGAACATCCCAGTTTTTTTTATCAACTTTTGCAATAACTATATCAACAGAAGTTATCGACTTTTTTTCAAATTCTGGGACTACAACTGTTCTTAAAACTGGGCTTGCCATTCTAGATATTAATAAATCACCCTTTTCAATTAAAGTACAATTGTTACTTTCAAAAAATTCTTTATCAACAAATTTATCTATTTTTCCTTTAAAAAATCCTTCACCAATATTGCCTAATTGAATTAATTGATACTCGCCATCTTCAACCATGTTTTCACTTTTAACCCAATCTCCATCAGTAAAAGTCTTTTTACCTTCTCGAGCAATATCTTTAATATATTTCAATTCCCAATCTATTGGAATATTTAACTCTTTAGGACCTATACTAACTTCTTTATATCCCTCTTTAACCATTATAACCAAGCTCCTTAAGATAGCTCATCATCTCTGATTCTATCTCATCTCTTTCTTTTTCTAGCTGATCAAGCTCAGTTAATACCTCTTCTACATCCACCGGTTCTTCCTCTTCTGTAGTATCCACATAGCGAGGTACATTCAAGTTAAAATCATTTCTCTCTATTTCTTCCATATCTGCAACTCTACAATATTTCTCTATATCTTCAAAGTTGTGATAGGCATCTAATATCTTTTCTAAATCTTTTTCTCTTAAGAAGTTCTGGTTGCTTCCTTCTTCATAATCTTCCTCACCATAAATAAAGATAACCTTGTCTTTTCTCTCAGCGGGCTTATTCTTGTTCAGCATTAAGATACAGCCAGGTGAAGAGGTGTTATAAAATAAATTAGAAGGCAGCGCAATCACAGCTTCAATTAAATCTTCTTTTAGGATTTTCTTTCTGATCTTACCTTCAGAACGGCTGCGGAAAAGCACACCATTATCTAAAACTACTCCAACCTTACCATCAAGATTGGCGCTTGCTAACATATGCTGAACCCAGGCCCAGTCAGCAGAGTTTTTGGGTGGAAAACCATAGTTGAACCTATTATATGCCTGAGACTCCTTTATATCACCCTTAGCATAGCTCTGATTCCACATTGGATTGGCAATCACTCTGTCAAACTGCTGCAGCTTACCCCCATCTTCTAAAAATAATGGCTCTGTAAAAGTATCTCCTCTTTTAATCTGTGCATCATAAAGATCATGTAAAAACATATTCATCTTAGCAATAGACCAGGTATTTAAGTTTCTTTCCTGACCAAAAAGAGAAATGTTCTCCATTTTATCCTGATCTTCTTTTCTAATATGTTCAGCAGAATAAATAAGCATCCCGCCAGAGCCGCAGGCCGGGTCATAGACACGATCCCCAGACTGAGGATCAAGAATTCTTACTAATAACTGAACCACCTCACGGGGAGTATAGAACTCTCCACCTTTTTTACCGGCATCATCAGCAAACTGTCTGATTAAGTACTCATAGGCTCTACCTAAAAGATCAGCATCTTCTAAGTTTTCATTATCTAATTTTAAATCAGTATAATGCTGGATTAATTTTTCTAACACACTGTCAGGTAACCGATCCTTGTCATTGAAATCAACTGTAGTCAGCACTCCTTCTAAAACAGAGTTTTCCTGTTCTAAAACTACAAAGGCTTTATTGATAGCTGCTCCAATATCTTCAGTCTGTTCTTTAATTGCAGACCAGCGAGCTCTTTCAGGAATAAATACCTTTGACTCAGTGTAAAAGTCTGGATCATCCACTACCTCTTCACCGTATTCTTCAATAATGTGCTCTCTGTTCTCCATAAATACATCATTCATTCTTTTTAGAAATAATAGTCCAAATATGTAGTTTTTATAATCTGCAGAATCAATACTACCTCTTAAGATATTAGCTGATTCCCAGAGATGTGATTCTAATTCTTCTAATGTTAACTTCGACATTTACAATTCCTCCTGTTATATTGGTTAATTTATAAAATCTTTGTCAATGTATGCTGAATAAGGGAATTTTAGATGGTTGCTAGGATCTTTAAAAAGAAGATATCTAGTATCATCCACTATTTGATCTTCAAGAGTGATTAAAAAACTTCTATCAGCGTTAATTTCATAAAATCCAAAGATCAAAATAGTTTCATCTTCCCCAAGCACTTTGATTTCTTTTTCAACTTCTATATTAATTGTTTGCGAATCATTAAAGATTACTCGTTCTGTATCCAGTTTTAGATGCTTTACCACACCATAAAGAACCTGCAGCATGATATTTTCTAACTCATCCTGATATTTATATTCGATCTTCCCCAATTTAATCTTCTGATCAATATTATAATACATACCCGCGTCTTTAAAAAGTTCCACAGCATAAATGGTCCTTTTATTAAACTTTCTATTCTTTTTATTTGAGACTAGGTTAACTTTAAAGTTTTTCAACTTCTCAATCATTCTATAACACCATCTCTCATTCATCCAGTAGTAACTTTAATTCCTCTAAAAGATGTTCAGCTTGCTCATAAGATAAATAAGGCCTTTTTTGAATTACAGCCATATAATATTGCTGATCAGTTACTTTCTTTACCTCTTTATAGCTCATTGACTTAGGATTGTTGAAATCTTTAGGTACTCTAGTTAGAAATTCAACATCCCAGTACCATTCGTTCGGCTCTTTTTTAATTCTTCTTCCTGTAACTTTTGCAGCTGCTACAATACCCTCTCCTTTATGATAATAAAAAACTAGATCGCCTCTGTTTAAACTTTTAACCGCATCTTTTCTACTGCCGTATGAAGAAATTCTTTTTTGCGAAATCATAGATTCTAATGATGATATTTCACCCTCTTTATCATAACTTTTATTAGTATCAAAAATAATACCCTTTCTAGTCCCAGGATTAATATGACCATCATAAGGCTTAGCAAAAAATTCAAAATAATGGTTGTCATTTATCTCATATATTCTATAGGGGAGAAAATCAATTGACAAACCTTTACTTTTCCAAAAATTAACCCCTCTAATCAAACTATTATTTGCAGCACTTCCTACTACCCACATATGTTGGTTAGTATTAAATTCATCCTCTGAAAGTGGAGCATCCAAACCAAAAGTGTCTTGATGCTTCTCAGCTAAACTAATATCTTCAGTGTCAATGTTTTCTGTTTTAGCTAAATATGTTTTTAACTTATTTTCTATTTCAGTATAACCCCATTCTCCCGCTTCAGTAACATATCTAAATAACTGTTCTAAACTACCTTTACCTGCAGTAGATCGTTTTAGTTCAAAAACTACTAAATCACCATTTTCATCTAACGCATAAATATCTGCCTCTTCTTGACGAGCTCTCTCTTGAAAAATTGTTAATAAAGGTTTAGTTTCAAATAATGTATCGGTTAAATTCTCGGCCAATAAGTTTTCCAAATCCTTTTCCAACTTGTCTTGATCAGAAAAATTCATGAATTCCATCTTCTTAATCTCTGTTTCACCATTTAACTCATATAACATTATAAAACCACCCTTCAATATTTTCTTCAGTATAAATCACTGCTCTGACACCGTATTGTCAACAGCAAGAAAATATTTTACCTATTACTATTTATACTTCAAGAAATTCTTTAATTTTCCTTTATTGCTGCAGTAGTTATTATTGTCGTAAATTGTAGAAAAAGAGCGGTATAACCAACTATATTCACTTAATTCTTCACATACATCAGCTCACTGGAATAGTCCCTACTAAAGGATCTCAGAGAGTCATATACGCCTATTTTTACCTTATCTTACTATTTGTATGTTAACAGATAAATGCCCTCAAAACAAGCATTTAAAGCCATATAGACTGGATTAAAATATCAGCAGCCTCCATCATGATTTACCTTTATTCACAATGAAGACTGCATGATTATTTTTGAAGATTAATCGCTCCAGTGATATTATTAAATTATAGTTTTGAACCAGAAAAGATTTCTGAAAGCTTTACCCTTTCTTAGTCTACTTTTCTGGGATCACAATCTTTTGATTAACTCTGATCATTGTCTCAATTTCATTGACCTTTTTAATGGCTGCTACTATCAGCCGCGGGTCAAGGTCAGAGTTAATCTCTTCTGCTATCTCCCAGAGAGTATCACCTTGCTTTACCACATAAACCTCATTCCAGGTGTAACTATCAATAATATCATCTGGACCTGTCTGAGCTAAAATTGCCGCTGTCAGAAGCAGTACTGCCATCAATACAGCGGATATGGTTAGTTTATTCATGAGATTTCCTTCCTTTCCTGAGCACTTAACCTGCTAAATGTATTTAAGATAGACTTCAACTGCTCAAACTGATCCTTACTCAAGCTGTTGATCGATATTTTCTTGCCGCTGCCTATACCTTTTTCTCTTTTGACATGTCTGAGGTAATTATAAAGATCCTCTTTCAGCTTAGGATCATCACCAACTATTTCTTTGATAGCAAGCTCTCTTTCAGTTAGAGAGTTAACTTGATCTTTTTTCAAAGTTTCATCTTTCTGAGTCTTACCTTTTTTCTTCTTACCCTGTGGAATATCATCAAAGTTATAATCACTCTGCTGCTGTACAGCCATTTCTTCCCTGGAAACAAGCCCAGAAACACTAAAAGCTCTCTTTAAAGCCATTGATTCAGCAACTTTAAGAATCATAGCAGAAGGATACTGCTCCCAAACCTTAGAATCAGCCTGATATTCTTTAAAAGGAGCAAAGATATAAACGGGATAGCTTCTGTCCTTTCTATAAACTAAAGCGTAACTACCGACGATCTGTCCGCGGTTGGTCCCATATTGATGATTAATTCCTGTTTCTTTTCGTCTAAACTTATCATTTTCTCTAACTACATCTGAAACTAGCCCATCATACTGGGGATGCCTATCAGCTATCTTTAGATAACCATCCCTGGAAGTCATTATTGTTGGCTTACCATCCTTTTTCCAGAAGAATATCTCCTTATTGAAAGGATCAAGTCCATAGTTTTTAGCCAGATAAATAAACATCTTAAACTCATCACTGCTTGCATCTCCGGCAACAGTTCGTCTGAGGGTTTCTAACTCCTCTTCGGTAAAAGTAATCAGTTCTTTTTTCTTTCTGTTAATATCAACAACTTTACTCTTTGCACTCATTTTTTATTCCTCCTCTTAATTTAAGGAGACCCAGATTTAATCCAGGCCTCCAATTATATTTAGTCTTCTTCTGGTCTTTGAGCTTCTTCATCACTTAGATCATGGTCACAGTGGGGGCAGTTCCATTCACCCTTTTTACAGGAGCTGTAGGACTTCCTTCCACACTCAGGACAGTGCTTTACATACATCTTATTCACCTCCTTTCTCTGCTTTTTAGACATAAAAAAAGCCCGGCGCCGGCCAGGTTAATTAAATATTATTAACTTTTGCTGATTCAGTCTTTCATCAGATTCTCTTCCTGCATACTGATAAAGTTATCTCTGCTGCCGATAATAATATGGTCCACTACATTGATCCCCATTATCTTACCGGCCTTCTGCAGCTTTTTAGTAATTGAGATATCATCACTGCTTGCATCCGCCACACCTGAAGGATGATTGTGAGCTAAAACTATACCCGCTGCATTCTGCAGTATTGCCCGTTTAAAGACCTCTCTGGGAGTAACTAGACTTGAAGTCAATGTACCTGTAGAAACCTCAAATACCCCTGTTACCTTGTTCTTAACATCAATGGTAGCGATAGCAAAGACTTCTTCTGCTCTCCTGTCAAGTTCAACCACTTCTACAAAGAGATCTCTTGCCTGAAACGGGTTCCTCACATACTTATCAATGTCATACCTTCCACCTGACTCCTTAACAATTCTTAGACTAAACTTCTGAATATTTACCATTATTCTCATCTCCTTTATGTTTTAGTATTTATTTAAAAGGGCATCTTAAATTCCTGATCCTCACTACTTAAAGCTGCAGCTCTTTTCTTCTTTTTCTGCAGTAGTCTGGCTGCTCTCTCCAGATCATCTTCATCCATTGGCTCAGCATAAGGTCCTAAAGCTCTCTTTACTCTCCATTCATCACTCGGCACACCATTAACCGGCATAATTTTCACCTCCAAATAAAAAAAGAGACCATCAGCTCTCACTGACAGTCCCCTGAGTTTAATCCTAAGCATTATTCCAACCTTCCATGAATGCATCTTTCAGTCCTGAGAAAACACTCTCTGATTTAAGTCTGGTAGAATTGGCAGCGATAACCGACTTCTCTATTGCCTTCAGGGCAGCTCTATCGACCTTTGATGCAGCCACCCCAGTGACTTTAGCAACATTCCTAGTTCCAGTAGATGCAAGTCCAGCTGCCTTTTTAACGCCATTCTCAGCTGTCTGAGCAAGCTTCTTAAAGGCATTGTCACCACTCTTAGAAGCAATAATCTTCTCAGCATATTTGAGCTCATCTTTTCTCTTAAGCCCCAGCTCATCCAGCTTATTTAGGACCAGCTCCTGCATTACATCATTCTCTGCCATCATTGCTCTAACCAGCATTTCTCTTAGTCTTAAAACAGTCTCAACATTGTTTTCATTTTTAAACATAATTATTACCTCCGTATTTTAGTTTTATTTTGACTTTCAACTTAAACAGCATTTACTCAGATATCAGATAAAGATCAAAGAGAATAAAGAACAAAGCCAGCAGAATATTTCCACTGAACAAACTCTGCCAGGCTAAAGCACCAAGTAATAAGATAACAAGTGTCTTAGAAGCCATCTGATTCACCTCCCTTTCCTTATTTTGGACTAAGACCACTCCCTTATCTACTCTCACCTCCTTAAATTTAGACATAAAAAAAGAGCTGCCTGAACAGCCTCAGTTAAGAGACTGTCCAGATAGCTCAATGTCTTTAAGTATTCAGTTATGCTCTAGGGGGTGGGGCGTCGAACGTCGATCTGAAATTCATAATTAAGACGTGGTCCCGCTAGAAATTTTGTTCAATTTTTGAGATTGCTAATAGAAAAATAAGCCATTAAAAATGCTAGATATTTTCAAAAACAAGGTACAAATTGCTATATCTGTTTAAGGAGTTATTTCCCTGCTTAATAAACTCCCAAGTTTCTTCATATTCACCTTCGACAGCAAAACTATCCTTTCTAATAAAATCTAAAAACTCTAATTCCCTTTCAAAATAGCTATCACTAAATTCTTCAGCTTTATCTACTTTTTGATTATCATCAACATTTGCATCATTGTGAAGTACATGCTCTAAATTACAGGATAGGTAGTAAGCATTATATGGAATCCCATTTATTTTAGAATGCCTACTCAGTCTATCCATGATGCTGCTTTTTTTATCATTTCTTTTCTTTGTGTTTTCAGGATGTCTGGTACATAACTTATCAACATAATAGTAATTCTTATCCTTATCATGTTTTTCGATCAAATCTTCACTGATATATGCTCCGTCAGTATCCAATAAATGAATAATTTCTAAAATATCCCCTTTATTATAATGTTCTTTGTCCAAAAACGATAATACTTCTTCATTGATTACTTCTATCACATTACGAGAATTAACTCCATTCCTGGTAGTTATATCTCCACGAGCAATTTGAAATTCAATCTCTTTATCCTCAAATATCTCAGAAAAAATAAGACCAAAAGATATTTCCTCCGTTATACCTTCTACTAAGAATAGAATTAATTTTCTAGTCATCAGCATCAACTCTACCAGCAGCCCTAAAAGCTCTGGCTATTTTGTATTCATTTGTTCTCTCATAAACTTCCTCGTCCTGTCCACCTAACTTAATTCCACGATAATAAAAGCTTCTTAAATTATTTGTTTCCTTAACATTGGTAAATCTAATGTATCGATTCTCGGGATTAGTTGTTGTAAAAATCAGTGACTCTTTATTAAGTTTCTCCAGCGGTCTTAGATTATGAGAAGTAAAGACCAGCTGTCCCTTAGCTCTATCCTGTATGATCTCAATGATTTCACCTAAAAGATATTCAAATATACCGGCATCAAGCTCATCAACAGCTAGACAAATTCCCGGCTTATTGTACATAGCAATCATTGCACTCAAGATAGATATGATCTTTTTAATACCATCTGATTCATATCTCAGAGGAATCTTAATCTCTCCTCTTTCTGCCAGCAGCTCTATTTTAATAACTGGATCACCGTTCTCATCCAATTCTTTCCCATATTCTTTAATCTTTATTGTCAAATCTGGAATTATCTCTTTTAAGACAATGTTTAAGTTCTCGATAACATTTTTAACAGTAGAGAGGACCCGCTCAGGAACTGTTGTCGGCTCAGACAGAGCTATTGCCAGATCTCCACCTTCTATTCTCTCTGAATCACTAAGTTGAAAACAGAAAGGTATAATTAGATTGGCATTGATCATACCTGAACGAGAATTTCTGATCACAAACAGGTTCATTCGAGCATACTGTTTAATCTCCATTATAATATCAGCAAATTCGTTAAAGGCTTTATTACCCTTATAAATATGATCCATCTCACTAGAAAAAATAAAAGATGTTTGTTCCTTCTTCGCAAGCTCCTTGGCTACTTTAAGGTCCACTTTAGCATCTTTATTGTTTTTAGTGAGCAAATTGTAATTCTTCTGGGGACTTAACAACTGCTCCTTCTCATCAAGGTTGTGAGTTATTATCCCTCTCTTATATGTCCAGCCATCTTCTTCAAGTTTCTTATATGATAGATCTTCCTTGATAATAACTGGAGCAGCATTCTCTCTTCTTTCAATTACCATTTCATAAAACAGTTGATATTTATTCTCTCCCAAAGACATAGAAAAAACAGCATTAATAGCAGCTTCTTTCTCACCCTGGTATATATAATCTTTAATATCTCCAGGCAGAGATTCTCCAAGCAAGATCATTTTCAGTATCCACAAAGCTTCAATAAAAGCAGTTTTACCAGAACCGTTCTGACCGTATATTCCAAGCACATCTGATGTTTTAGAAAAAAAGTCTTCGCTTTTATAACTGTTGAAATCAATCTGACCCTGCCTAACATTCTTAAAGTTATTCAGTTGTACCTGCTGCAGACGCAGCATTCTCTCCTTCATTTGATCACCTCCACTGATTAAATTATACAACTATTAGTGATAAAAAGCAACATTTTCAGCAAAATCGATATAAAAAATATCATATTAGCTAAAAA
>Ga0208153_100410_pt1 | contig 12913 bp, 31 predicted proteins | sample Wag42014_10_18_FD_187331 | JGI IMG/M metagenome (GOLD analysis project Ga0208153, IMG submission 187331) | Deep subsurface shale carbon reservoir microbial communities from Ohio, USA - Utica-2 Time Series 2014_10_18 (SPAdes) (version 2) ... | reverse complement strand
CTTAGAAGAGTGTGAATACAATGGCTAAGGTTTTAACCAGGAGAGATAAAATGTCAACACTCTGCCGGGATTGCACCGAAAATCCTGACACTTGCGAAAAGGACCCACTGGAGTGCAGCAAGAAATCTGAAGTTTATTTTGAGCTTTATGAAGAAACTTTTACTAAGATTAGGAGGGGAAGCAAGTGAAAATAGATATTAACACACCAGAAGAAATGACCATTAAAGGTGCTTTGCAGTTGAGAATGGCCAATTTGAAATCGAGAAAATATAAAGATGATTATGTAAAAAGAGAAATTAAGAAAATTGAATTGTTGCTGCAAAAACTAGACAAAGAAGATGAAAAAGAAGCTAAGCGAATTATGAGAATGGAGGGATAGCATGGGAACTATTAGAGAATGGCAGTTATTTATAATGGGCTTACTTTGGGGATTGATACTATTTAGATTCGCACCGAGTTTTTTAAAAGATGTCAGAAAAATGTGGGTAGAAATCAGAGAAAATGAAAAAAACCCAGCTGATGGCACAGCTGAGCGAAATAAGAAAAATATTACTAAATATAGTATAACAAATTCCTGCACAGATTTCCACTCTCAAGATTTAGAGAGGTGGAGATAATGCTGAATAGTTTAGTCTGGCTTAAAGAAAATGTGGAGGATAGAGAAATGATGGATTATGTTGAATGGAAAGATTCGCAAAGGCAAAAGGAGGAAAACAATGACAGAATTAAAACTAAACTGGCTAACGCTAAAGAATTTTCAAGGCATTAAATATTTCAAATTAACACCAGAAGGGAAAGATTTAAAGATATTCGGTGACAATGGAGTCGGGAAAACCACTCTTTTCAATGCATTTTGTTGGTTACTTTTTGACAAAGATAGTAAAGGAAACTCCCAATTTGATATTAAAACACTTGATGAAAATAATGAGGTTATTCATAATCTGGAGCATGAAGTTTCAGGTGGAATTAAAATTAATGATAAAAAAATTGAATTAAGAAAAATTTATTATGAAAAATGGACCAAAAAGAGAGGGTCAGCAAATGAGACTTTTACAGGCCATACTACAGATTATTATATCAATGATGTGCCTGTCAAAAAATCAGAGTATGATGCAAAAATTAATGAATTAATAGATGAGGAAATGTTTAAGCTTCTTACAAACCCAGCTTACTTTAATGAACAATTACACTGGGAAGAACGTCAAACAATACTATTTGAAGCTTTTGGTGATGTTAGTGATGAAGAAGTCATTGAAAGTGATGACCGTCTTAAAAAGCTATCTGAAGCCTTAGAGGATAGAAGTATGAAAGAACACCGGAAGATGATCAAATCTAAGATGAAAAAAATCAATAAGGACCTGGAGAAAATACCGGTCCGGATTGATGAGGTTAATAATAATATTCCGGAACTTCCGGATGACAGCGAGAAATTCATTAAGGAAAATATTCAGCAGCATAAAAATGTTAAAAAGAAATTAGAGAAAAAATTATCCGGCATTGAAAATGGAGGTGAAATTGCTGATAAAAGAAAGAAGCTTGCAGAAATGGATACTGAACTGCAGCAGATAAAACATGATCATACTGAAAAGTATGATGAAAAGATTAAAGAAACCAAGCAGGATATTGAAGAAGTTAAGGACCAGTTGTCTGATTTAGATAGAAAGATTAGTAATAAAAAACTTAAGCTAGTTGATAAAAAAGAAAGAATTGAGACTATTAAAGGCGAAATGAATGAGCTCAGAGAGAGCTGGAATAAGGTGAATTCAGAGCTTGTTGATGTACCTGATGAGAAATGTCCTACCTGCGGACAAAAGCTCCCAGAAGATGAAATTAAGGAAGCTGTAAAAAAAGCTAAACTCAATAAGTCCCAGAGATTAGAGAAAATTAATCAAAATGGAGTTCAGAAAAAGCAGAAAGTTGAGAAGTTAAAAGATGAAACAGCTGAGTTAGAAGAAGAAATTAAATCAATGGAAGAACAGCTGCCTGGACTCAAGAAAGTTAAAGATGATCTATTCAATGATCTATCAGAATTGAGAGAAAAAGCAGAAGCTTATCAGGATAGTTTTCAGTATAAGAAAAAGCTTAAGGAAAGAGAAAACGTTGAGGAAGCCATTAAAGAGCTGCAGGAAAATAAAGCAAATTCCAAAGCTGAGATTAAAGATAGTATCAAAAATGTTGAAAGTGAAATCAATGATCTACAGGCTCAACTAAATAAATTTGAGCAGAAAAAGAAAGCTGAGGAAAGAATTGAAGAACTATCAGCTCAGGAAAAGGAACTGGCAAGTAAATATGAAGAGTTTGAACACCAGCTGTATCTGATGGAAGAGTTCGACCGGGCTAAAGTTGATTTAGTAGAAAGCAAAATTAATGATCACTTTGAACTGGCTGATTTTAAATTGTTCGAGGAACAAGTAAATGGGGGCCTGAAAGATACTTGCGAGACTATTTATAAAGGGGTTCCTTACAGTTCCGGCCTGAACAATGGTGCTCAAATAAATGTAGGTCTGGATATCATTAATACATTATCAGAGCATTATGGATTTAAAGCTCCAGTGTTTGTCGATAATGCAGAAAGTGTAGTTGATATCTATGAAATTGATTCACAAATGATTAAGTTGATTGTTAGCCCTGGTGATGATGAATTAAGGGTGGAGGAAGAAAGTAAGAAGATTAAGGAAGCAAGTTAATGTGCAGCAGCGAAAAAATAAAAAGGCTTGAGAGGAATAAAAGATATTGCGAGGATTTCTCTCAGGCCAATAATTATAAACCGCTGTATGTTCTTTATTATGAGGAGGTTATTAAGGAATTAAAGGAGGAAGAAGATGCCTAAACATACGCCAGGACCATGGGAATGGGTTGTTGAGGATGGAGACATTGAAATAAGAATGGGCGATGCAATAGAAAGCCCTTATAATTGCTTAGCTCATAATAGTTTCAAATATGTAGATATGATTGAAACTTACAAAAAAGAGCAAAAAGAACAGGCGATTGCTAATGCTGATTTGATGACTGCTGCACCAGAATTATTGGAAGCGGCAGAGTATGTAATTATGAAAAATGATGAAATAGAAATGACTGGTTTTAGAGAATTGTTAGAAGCAATAAAAAAAGCTAAGGGGGAAAATAATAATGAGTGAAGATAAGAAGAAAAACACAGCAGTATCAGTTAGATTTGTCGGTGAGGTAGAAAGACAGTTCGGGCAGGAAATGGGTAATGACATAGTTTTCTCTGATCATCAGAAGAAGCTGGCCCAGCACTTGTTTTTGAAAGCTGACTCAGCACTGAAGGAATTTGAGAGCAAGAGAAATGGTAGCAAGACACCTTACACCTGGGAGAATGTAAACATTAAGAATTTAGCACTTGATGCAGTCCATAAAGTTAATTTAGGCCTTGATGCTCTAATGAAAAATCATATTCATGTTATTCCGTATTTCAATGGTAAGAATAAAAAGTATGATCTGGACTTACAAACTGGATTTAAAGGGTTGCTTTATATAGCTCAAAAATATGCTCTAAATCCACCTAAGAAAATTGTGATCGAACTTGTTCATGAAAATGACCATTTCAAACCGCTTAAGTCTAACTTTCAAAGAGAAGTCGAAGCTTATGAATTTGAAGTAGAAAATCCATTCAACAGAGGGAAAGTAATAGGTGGTTTTGCTTATATCCAGTATGAAGACTCTAGCAAGAATGAGTTATTAATACTGACAGAGGAAGATTTTCAGAAAGCGAGGGATGCAGCTAAAACTAAAGCAATTTGGGATGCATGGCCTGAAAAGATGCGATATAAAACTATTGCAAGAAGGGTCTCAGATAAGATTGATTTAGACCCAGAGAAAGTTAATGCTCAATCAATGATTCATGAAGAGACCGGGAGTGTTGAAGCTGAAGCCAATAGAGAAATAGCTGAAAATGCTAACAGTCAGACTATTGATATTGAAGCTGAAGAGGAAGAGCCAGATGCAATTGAAGAACAATTAGATCGTGAGATGGATAAGGTTGAAGAAGCAATTGATGAAAGACAGGCCGAAAAGGAAAAGAAAGAATCTGAACAGCAGCAGTTGGATATGACGGGAACAGACGGACCGAAGTTTTAAACCAAAAATATAATGGGGCTGAAATATGCCCCTTTAAATTGAGGATGATTTTATTATGCAAGAGAAATGGAAGTGGATAAATGGCTTTGAAGGTCTTTATAAAATTTCTAATTCTGGCAAAATAAAAAGTTATCATAAATCTGAAACAGGTAAAATTTTATCAACTAAAAACAGCTCTGGATATGAGAGTATAACTCTAATTAAAAATTCAAAGCATTTCTATGAAAAAGTTCATAGATTAGTAGCTAAGAATTTTATACCAAATCCGAAAAACAAACCGCAAGTAAATCACATAGATTGCAATAAACATAATAATCATGTTAATAACTTGGAATGGGTAACGCCAAAAGAAAATATGCAGCATGCTATAAAAAATAAGCCAGAAATGGTCGAAGGAATACTTAATTATAATAAATATGAAAAGCCCAAAACCGTACAGCAATATTCACTGGAAGGTGAATTACTAAATGAATATGTGAATTGTAAAGAGGCTGGCAAAGAAACTGGTGTATGCAGTAGAAATATATTGCAAGTCGCTAATCAAAAGGAATATAAACCTGGTAAAACTAGAAAGCAGGCCGGTGGTTTTGTATGGAAATTTAAAGAAGAATTTCAAGGTGATGCGGTTGGATATTAAATCTATAGCAAGTGGTAGTTCAGGCAACTTTTATATTGTTGAAGATGGCGGCGAAAAACTTTTAATTGAGTGTGGAATTTCAATAAATAAAATTAAACAGTCATTGGAATTTAAACTTACAGATACAATTGGCTGCCTGGTAACGCATTCTCACCTTGATCATTCTAAGGAATCGGAGAAATTATTTTCAAGCGGTGTTGATGTTTATATGTCAAAGGGAACTGCAGATAAATTAAATTTAAAAAGTCATAGACTGAAAATCATAAAGGCTCATGAACAATTTAATATTAATGAGTGGTCAATACTCCCTTTTGATGTTCATCATGATGACCCAGAGCCATTAAATTTTCTAATACAAAAGGGTGATGAAAAGTTAGTCTATTTAACAGACACATTTTATTGCGAATATAAATTCAATAATCTTACTAGAATCATGATTGAATGTAACTACAGCAAAAAGATACTTGATGAAAATATAGCAGCGGGCAGAGTTCCGATGGAGCAGAAAAAAAGATTATTGAAAAGTCATTTCGGTTTAAAGAATGTTAAAGATTTTCTTAAAGCCAATGATCTATCAAAAGTTAATGAAATACATTTGTTGCATCTTAGCAATAGGAATAGTGATGCAAATTTATTCAAGAAAGAAATACAAGAATTAACCGGCAAACTTGTATATGTGGCTGGAGGCGATGATTAGATGTTAATTAGAGAAAGGGAATATGAAAATCCAGTTTTAAGCACAGATGGCACTCACACCTGGTTTGATAAATATGAAAAAGAATATGAATGCAATAAATGCGGTGCTTATATTCATGAATCTTATCCACACCATGCTGAGCCAGAGAAAGACTATCATTTATGCTGGGATTGCAGTTTTTTAGAGGGGTTTATAGATTCTGATAAATATCTAGCTTTAATGGGTGGTCTCAATATGATTGCAGATGCTTATGTGCATGAAAATAAAATAGTTTGTGTTAAAAAAGGTAGGCTACCGCCTTGGGAAAAGAGCACTAAAAGTAGATATACTCCAGAATATAAGGATTGGCGAGAAAATATTTTCGAAAGAGATGATTATACCTGCCAAAAATGTGGCGAAAGAGGCGGAAATTTAAATGCTCATCATATAAAAGCATATGCAGAATATCCAGATTTAAGATTAGAATTAGATAATGGAATTACTCTTTGTGAAGAGTGCCATAAGAAAGAGCATTGGGGTTGATAAAATGGCAAGGCCAAAAAAGCAAACTGTAGATTACTTCCCTCACATAATTAAGCAAGGAAAAACAATGACCATATTAGAAAGTAAATTCGGGAATGATGGTTATGCTTTCTGGTTTAAATTGTTAGAAATATTAGGATCCACTGAAGGACATAGTTATCGTTACGAAAACCCCACTGATATAGAGTTTTTATGTGCAAAAACCAATGTCAGTCGGGAAAAGGCAGAAGAAATACTAAATTTGTTAGCTGACTTAGATGCAATTGATAAAAAATGCTGGGAAAATAATATTATTTGGTCCGATAACTTTATTGAAAATGTGGCAGATGTGTATAGTAAAAGAAGTTGTGGAGTACCCCAAAAACCTGTTTTCGATACCGATAACCCGAATGATAAAGAGTTTTCGAATCAGAAACCCGAAAGCAAAGAGGTTTCCGGTGACGAAAACCCACAAAGTAAACTAAAGGAAAGTAAACTAAAGGAAAGTAAAGATAGTTCGTCGGAAAAATCCGACACAGAGTCTGACGAATTCTCTCTAAGTAAAAAAGATAATGGCCGTTATGATTACCCAAAAGATTATGAGAGATTATATTCACTTTATCCTTATAGCCGGGGTAATAAAAAAGCTGGCTGGAGAAAGTGGGCAGCAACCAGGCGAAAAGGTGTTGAACAAGATGATCTGATTGAAGCGGCTAAAAATTATGCAGCAAATTGCAAAAAAGAGGGCACTGAAGAAAAATGGGTCATGCATATTAAAACATTTTTGGGTAGAGATGAACACTGGAAAGAATATTTAGGAGGTCAAGACTATGGAGGGGAACATAAAGAATCTGGTGGAGAAAAAGAAAAAGGAAGTAAATCAAAAGAAGAATTCGCAGCAATGTTCAACTGATAAGTCTAATTTAATAAGCAAAGAAAGACAGACTGAGTTAATTTGTGAGTCAATGTTTAAAAAATTTAAAGTTCCTAAGCGTTTCAGAAATAAAGGTTTCGATAATTATGACACTGATCAGGGAGATGAAGAAGCTTTTAAGGCAGTTAAAAATTATGCAAATAATTTTGAAGAGCATTTCAAAAAAGGTCATTGGTTAATTCTAACCGGAGGTTATGGTTTAGGTAAAACTCATTTGGCAATAGCTACAGCCAAAGACTGCTTAAATTATTTTGCTGCCAAAGAAGCTGAAAGGTCCAGGAGTACAATTTATAGCGGAATGGGTAAGGTAATGTTCATTTCTAGCTCAGAAATGATACAGGCAATCAGAGATAGTTATGATTCTAAAGTCAAAAATGAGCAAGAATTAATGAATAAATATAAAAATACTCCAGTTTTGATAATAGATGATCTTGGTACTGAAAAATCTTCTGAATGGCAGCGAGAGAAAATGTATATAGTTTTAAATCACAGATATAATGAGCTGCTGCCAACTATAATTACAACTAATTTAGATGCAGGTGATTTATTTAGTCATGTTTCTGAAAGAGTTGTTGAGAGAATGATTGAAGCAGCAGAAAGAGGTAAATACTTTATCAGGTTTGACGGCGAAAGCTACAGGAGGACTAAAAATGGATAAAATGAAAGAATTATTTGAGAAGATGGTAAATATAACTTATCAAGCTCAGGCACAGGGTGAAATTGGAATGGTGACCGGTGATCGTATAGATAAGGTGGTTAAGGAGTATGAAGAATACTGTAACCGGGAAGAAAGGGAAAAATTAGTTTTGGAGGCTAAAGATATATTAGATGAAGTTCATAAAGATTTAAGCACTAAAAATCTCGAAACTGTAAATAACCTTATTGATATAGGCGATAAAATCAATAAAGTTGACGAGTATTTAGATGAAATCCAAAAATATAATGTCGTTTGCAAGGAGTGAAATTATGTCTAAGTTGGTTAGTGATAGTCACTGTGAGAACTGTGTCCGGTATCCATTTAAGGGCCAGAATAATAGAAATAGCAATAAAGTTAAGCAAGGGGTTTGCCCATTTGTCCGCTGTGTCAAAAGATATGGCTTTACAGCTGATCATAAAAGGAGGAATGAGAATTGAAGAAATTAAAGTTCAGGTACGTTTTTAAAGGAGTGAAAGGCGAGCATTATTTATTCAATTATTTAACATTAGACTTCATCGAAAAGGGAAAAGCCAAAAAAATAATAAGAGCACACCACAATAGTGGGTATGAGTTAATAAGCAGAGATTTATATACAGGCTCAAAAGATAAAAGCGGCAGAGATATTTATGAAGGCGATATTATAAACCAGAAATATAAATTAGGTAATAGATATTATTTAATAAAATATGATAATAAATTAGCAAGCTTTGTCATGAAAAAGTTAAATAGAAATAATTATGAGTCAAATGAAATCGGAACAGAAACAAGGTTTTATAGGCATGATTGGAAAAAATCAGAGGTTGTAGGTAGCAAACATCAAAACTCGGAATTATTAAAGGAGGATTAATCAATGCCAGAAATTAAATGCCCCTGGATGATGTGTGTTCATAATAAATCAAAAGAAAGAAATAGTTCTGGCAAATGCAATTTCGTTGGAGAAGTAGAATTAAATGTTCCGGATGTTAGAAAATTTATTGAAACCCCACCGGGTGAACTGATTGATGCAGAATTAATTGAGTGTAAAAATTATGAAAAAAGTTTAGAAAAACAAAATAAATTCAAGGAGGAGTAAATAATGAATATCGCTGAAAGACTAATAGTAAACGGTAATGTTAAAACTCAGGTTAAAGATGATCTGGCTGGTCTATTGATTAGTTTTAAATCAAACAATCCGGATAAGAAAATAACTCACGCCAGAAAAGTAGTGGAGACAAGTTTAAGGGAAGATTATGAATTTGATTTAAAGCAGCTGGATATTGAACTGAGTGAGAGTATTAATTTCGTCAAGCTGGAAGTCAATAAGAAGAGTGATAAAATTGCTTAGCAATATTTTATTTATGATCATTGGAATTTTAATAGGCGGATCAGTAGTTTTCTTTCTTGCTGCACTTCATGCTAAATCAATGGCTGCCATTATTGCTAAACTTAAGTTCGCTTATATCAATAAGGATTTAGATAATAATCATACTTTTGAAGGCCTGGCAATAAAAGATGCTGACAGAATAATCAAAGATTATGGTGGCATGGAGAAGCTATTAAAGTATAGTGGAGCAGATTTGTATAAAAAGGGATGATTAAAATGCAGTATGAATTTAACGATAAGGGGTTTTATACCAAGTCTACCTTTGAAATTGGAGACTATATCACCATCTGGGAGAATGATGGTTTTCTTAAGAGAAATTCATATTACATCAAGTCAATGAATGATGAAGAAGTTGTTTTGGAAGCAACAATTCCAAGTATAGAGCCCGATGATGAAGTCAGAAAAATAATGAGCTACGAAGATTTAACTACAAGAATCAGATTATATTTGATTAATGGAACGGATAGAGATCCAGAGGGGCCAAAGGCTGAAGATATTGAGATAGCATTTGCTGATCATGAACTGGAAGAAGTCCAGGAAGAATTGAGGAAAGAATCAGAACAACTGGCATTATTTTAGTAGGTGAATAAAATGCTGAGCAAAGAATGGTATATCAATTTTTATGGAGAGGATAGAGGTAAATTATTATATAAACTGGAAAAGCTGAATGAAGAAAATAGAGATTATTCTCATCAACAATATTATAAAAATAAAAATGGAGAAATATTCATAGAGTGTGCAATTAATCATTATCTTGACATGCACTCTTTAGAAAAAGTAAAAAAACATTATCCAAATAGAATTATAAAATTTATTGATGATGAAGTTGTAGCTGTAAGTCGTTTTGATATAGGGGAGCAATTAGCGCTATTTTAAGGAGGTTGCAATGAATAGAAAAGAGTTGCACCAAGAGCTTTTAGATAATCATGGTCCGCTAAAAATAAAATTTAAGAACAATTTTAGTGTTGGTCGGTTCAGTTCCCCAGAAGTTAATGGAGTTTGTTTAAATGAAGAAGCTTATTTAGTCGGGGTTGAATACGATGAAAGAGTTTTCTTTAATTATCCACAGAGTGTTACTGTCATAGATGTGGTAGTAAGAAGGTTATCCAAAAGACAAACAAAAAACATTGATCAAGGAATGGCGTTTATTCCGGCTGAACAAATGGAAAAAGCAATAAATGCTGAAATAGTCTTACCTGAAAATATTGATTTCAATAATGTCTTAGAAATAATTCGCGATTGAGGTGATGTAAATGAATCTAAAAGAGAAACTAATGGAAGATCATCCGCAGCTGAGTGAATATCAAATAGATCAGATCATTGATGATTCTGAGAGGAAGGTTGAAAATGAAAATCAAACCTTACAAGAAGAACGGTGATCATTATGTTGATTGCCCGGTAAAAGGTGAAATGAGAATTAACGGACCGCAAAGAGGTTGTGTTCCCGGACATATTGATTTTGATTCTACTTGCGAATATTACTCAGGTAGAGATAATGATGCAGAAGTTATAGAAGGTCAGACTATTAATTGTGCAGCACCAAATGAATATCTTATGGATTCGCTTTTCGAGGAGGAAGTCAATGACTGAAAAAGAGCTTGAAAAGTTAGTAGATGCTTTTGAAGAGGAGTTAACAAATAAAATTAGAGAAATCATCAGGGAAGAGATAGAAGAATATTTTGAAAGGAAGGTGCCAGACTTTGAGTGAGTTAGTTGCATTTTTCATTGGTGGGTTTGCAGGAATGCTGATATTAGGAATATTTGCAGTAGATAGTTATCAGAAAGGTTATGAGGATGGCGTGAGGGATGGTTTAGATAAGGATAGAGTTTAAAAGGAGGATAAATGATTAATTTAATAATCGGGTTACTTATTGGATTTGCTGTAACTTACATTGTCCTTGATCAGCAAATTACTCAGCAAAGCGGATTAATAGAAAAATTAAACGAAGACCTGGTTTGGGAGAAGCATAAAGTTAAATGCTATCGCAAATTTTTGAGAGAAGAAAGGCAAAAGAATTATGAAAGATTTATAAAACCTAAGGAGGGAAATTAATGTTTATAATTCAAGTTAAGCATGATCCGAACATGGAAAACTTTGTTGACATGGCAGAAGAAGAGGAACCAGCTGCAGCTAAGCAGAGAATGAAGCAACTGGTAGGTGAATATCAGTCCGAAGGAAGAATTGTTGAGGTTAAGGCTGAAGCTAAGATGCAGTATAGTGATTATTTTGATAATGATAAAGTTGAAAAAGTCGCTGAAGAAAAGATTGCTACACCAGAAAACGAAGAAATAGAAGTTCCTGAAGTTAATGTTGAGAAAGAAGTAGTAGAAGATTCTCCCTGTATGAGAGATATCTGCAGAAATTATGATGATGGAGAATGCGAGTCGTTTGATGATATTGATGATCCGATCATTAATTCAGAAGGTAGATGCCAGGGCTTTGACTCTATATTTAAAATGAATTCTGATGAAATAGAGAGCTTGATGGAAGAAGAAAAAGAAATTATTGAAATAATCAGAGATACTGCTGAAGAATTAAAAGATACACCAACTTTAAGCCAGGTTGTTGATAATGGTGTTAAGAGACATAGAGTCTACACTTATTTTGATAATTATAAAGAGGCATGCAAAATAGCAGGGTTAGTACCTAACAAAAGTGGCAGAAAATAAATAGAGAGGATGATGTAAATGATACTACCAGATAACATGATCAGACCGTTAAGAGACAATATTGAGCCTTTTGTGGAAGAAAACATTCAACCGGCCAGTTTAGATATTAGCCTGGGAGATAAATTTCTAGTTGAGAAGCACAGAAATAGGGTAATTGACGTTTCAAAAGACAATATAGAGTATTTGCCCGTTGAAGTGGATAACTACCCGCTAGAGCCTGGAGATTTCGTTTTGGGGGTAACTAAAGAATTTATTAATGTACCAGATAATTTGACAGTAATGCTAGCAGGAAAGTCAACACTGGCCAGAATGGGACTGCAGATACATATTACAGCCGGCTGGGTGGACCCGGGGTACAGAGGAAAGTTAACTTTAGAGATTGTTAACAACTCAAGTAACATCCTGCAGCTACATCCCGGCATGTTGATTGGTCAGTTAGTATTTTTAGAAATGAAAAAGAAACCTGATCAAGTCTACAAAGGTAAATACCAGGACTCTATGGATGTAGTTGGGGCCCGGAAAGAGAAGAAGAAATTTAAAAAGACAATCATTACAATGCATGATAATCAAAGTGCAGCAAATGATGGGGGATTTGACAGAGATGTCGGAAGTGACTGCGATTCCGGGTTATGCCCGGTTAGATAGGAGGGTAAAATGCTAGAAGGTATTGGAGAGGCTTTTGAATTTTATATCAAAGCACTAATAGTAGTCGGTGTATTATTTGTACCAATGGGGCTATGGAAATGGATAGAAGTTATTATTTGGTTGGTTGATAATATAAGTATTCAGATTGGAGGGTGAAGTGGATAACTTAAAACCGGAATTCAACTATAATGGTGGTAATCAAAAAGGCGAAAAGTTGGAAATATATTATGAAGGTAATGAAATTAAGATTGAAGTTTTAGAAAAATTAGGAGAATTTGTTGAATGGTTTGAAGGGAGGAAATAATGGCTAAAGAAACGATGGGTGTCACTTATCAGGAAAAAGGTAGGAAAGTTAAAGAGACAATAGATATTAGCAATATGAGTGCTGATGAAATGTTCGAGGAAGTTAACAGGATTACAGGGAAGGGGTAAAAATGTCTGAATATCAAAGTCGAGAATATTGTAAAGATACAGAATGTGGTATGCAAAAATTAATTGATAATGACACAGAGTTAGGAAAGTCGTTTGCTAAGAGTTTTTGCAGAAAAGAATGTGAGGCATATAAATTTCATAAGTGGCTGCAGGAAAACAATTATAAGATTGTGAAGGAGAATGAATAATGAAAGTAAACTTTGATGATTTAATAGATGATATTAGGGAAGTGCTGCAGA
>Ga0208153_100404_pt1 | contig 13101 bp, 15 predicted proteins | sample Wag42014_10_18_FD_187331 | JGI IMG/M metagenome (GOLD analysis project Ga0208153, IMG submission 187331) | Deep subsurface shale carbon reservoir microbial communities from Ohio, USA - Utica-2 Time Series 2014_10_18 (SPAdes) (version 2) ... | reverse complement strand
TAATAGGGCTTCACCTTCTTTCGTATTTTATGGGTGCTACTATTTAATTCGACAAGATGGGGTGAAGCCCTTTTTATATCATTAAAATCTTTGTTATATCAAGGCTTATTTTTATGAAATTCGCTTATTTAATAATTAATTGTGTTGCTATAACTATTTCTGAGTAATATACTATATTTATAGAGAGAAACTAAAAATTTATTTATAAAACCTTTAAAGTTAAAGGGGGATAAAAGGGTGAAGAAAAACGCTAAAAAAGAATTATCTGCAGAACAGGAGCAGAAATTAATTAAAATTTCAAAAGAACGCTTTGAAGAAAATATGGATCGCCATCAGAATCTTAAATGGTCTGCGTTAGAAAAAAGACTTTTATCTAAACCGGAAAAATTGTGGTCACTGAATGAGATGGAAAAAACAGGTGGAGAACCGGATGCTGTTGATTTTGACCAGAATAGTGGAGAATATATATTTGTCGACTGTGTAGCTGAAAGTCCTGCCGGAAGAAGGAGTCTCTGCTATGATCGGGAAGCACTTGATTCAAGAAAAAAGAATAAGCCTGAAAATAGTGCCCTTGATCTGGCTGCGGATATGGGAATAGAAATTTTAACAGAAAAAGAATACCGCAAGCTGCAGGAGCTGGGAGACTTTGATTTAAAAACTTCAAGCTGGATAAAAACACCTGAAGAGATTCGAGAACTGGGTGGGGCACTTTTCTGTGACCGCCGCTATGATCATGTTTTTGTTTATCATAATGGTGCCCAGTCTTATTATAGTTCCCGAGGCTTTCGCGGACTACTGCGGGTTTAATTCAAAAAATATACCTACTTATCAATTAAACTTGTTTTATAGGTCTTTAAATGTTAAAATTTGATAAGTAAGTTATTAAGAATTAGAATTTAAAACAACAGGATTTAAAATAACTAGAATATACAAGAGGTGCAAAAATGAAGGAACTGAAAGAATCTTTTATTGCCGATCTTAAAAAGACCGGTAAAGATGGAATTGAAGAATTGTTAGTTTTTTTAGAAGAAATTGATTTTTATAAAAAGCCGGCCAGTATCAGACATCATTTAAATAGGACTGGTGGACTTTTAGAACACACTGAAAATGTTAAGAGAGAATATTTGAAATTAAATGAAGAAATTTCTGCAGGTATACCCCGGGAAAATATTATTCTTCAGGCTTCCCTGCATGATATCGAAAAATGTTTTGCCTATACTTCAGAGATGCAGCATACCATTACTCCCGGCCAGAATAATTTTTTAAGAAGTCTGGTTAGAGATAATATGGAAATGTATAATAATTATGGCCTTGATAAATATGTTGAGGATAAGGAGTTTATAATTTCCAAAGAATATGCCAGTGATTTGATCAAGTGGTTTAAGGATGGACGGAATGTTGCTCCACCTGATTTAAGAAATGACTGGAATTATAACGAGGATAATTTACCATTAAACCATTCAATGCGGGCAATTCTTGAAGCATCTAAATTTATTAACTTAGAAGAGAGAGATATCCTTGCGATAACCTATCATATGGGACCTTATGGCCCCTTTGATGAGCGCAAAAGAAGTAAAGCAGAAGAACTCTATCCTGATGTGAGACTTCTTCACCTGGCTGACTCTATAGCCACTAAAAAAGAAGATATTGAAGAAGAATTGAATGGTAATTAAATAGATAGATTTAGTTAAGATCTCCTTTAATTGAGGTGTTTTTAGATTATGAAAAAGAAAATAGAAATTTCTCAAGCAGAAATTGATCACCTAAAAGTTAAAGACAGGAGGATGTCAGATTTAATTGAATATCTTGGTGAAATAAATAGATATTATACTCCTGATCCTTTTACTTCTCTAGCTCAGAGTATTGTCTACCAGCAGCTTTCTGGCAGTGCGGCTGATTCTATCTGGAAGAAAGTAAATAATATTCTTCCTAAATTAACTCCGGAGGCTGTTGCTGCTGTTCCTGAAAATAAACTGAAAGAAGCCGGTCTATCCGAGCGTAAAGTTAATTACCTTAATAATTTAGCAGAAGCGGTTTTGGAGAATAATGTTCAGCTTGCTAAAATTGAAGAGCTTTCAGATGAAGAAATAATTGAACAGTTAACAGCTGTTAAAGGGATTGGCCGCTGGACTGCAGAGATGTTTTTAATATTTTCTTTAGTTAGAAGAAATGTAATCAGTTATCATGATCTAGGTATTAGGAAGGGAATTCAGTGGTTTTATGGCTTGAAATCTGAGCCGACAGAAAAAGATTTCAAAAAGTTTGAACGAAATTTCTCTCCTTACAACACAGCAGCTTCTTTTTATATCTGGGAGATAACAGCCCAAAATCTTGATCAGGTATTTAAAAATGCTGGAGAATTATCTACTGCTAATAAAGTGGCGTATTATGACTCACCAATTGGGTTAATTGAGCTCCAGGCTAGTCAGGGTGAGCTGTTGCGACTTCATTTTCAGGAAGTAAAGCGCTATCAGGAAGGGGAGGCAGCTGTTTTGGCAGCTGCAAAAAAGCAGCTGGATGAGTATTTTGAGGGTGAAAGGAAAAAATTCAAACTTCCACTTAGAATTGAAGGTACAGATTTTCAAGAAAGTGTCTGGAGACAGCTAAGGGAAATTCCTTATGGAGCTACCTTTTCTTATAAGGAAGTGGCAGAAGCAATCGGGAATAATAAAGCTTACAGAGCAGTTGGTAACGCCAATAATAAAAACAGCATTCCAGTTATCATTCCCTGCCACCGGGTAACTGCAAGCAGTGGTAAAATAGGTGGTTATGGGGCAGGAATCTGGCGGAAAAAGTGGCTGCTTGAGCATGAAAAAAAGAATAAATTATGATATTATTTTTTATAAATTATAAAAGAGGTGATATTAATGGATAAATTTGCATTTTTCGCATTTAACGGAGAATTAATGTGTTTTCAGCATGTACTGCTCAATGCACTGGACTTAGCTGAAAAAGGACATGAGGCAAAGATTATTTTTGAAGGTGAAGCCGTAAAACTGGTTCAAAAGCTGGAAGAGTCAAATAACAAGCACTATTTTGAAGCTAAAGAGAAAGGATTAATCGACTGTATCTGTAAAGCCTGTTCTGCTAAACTGGGAGTATTAGAATATAACGAGAAAACAGATATTCCTCTCAAAGGTGATATGAGTGGTCATCCTTCTATGGAAGCCTACATAAAAGATGGTTATCAAATTATAACTATGTAGATTTATAAAAGTAATTTAATTATTAAAATAAAAATAAAGGATCTGAGCCCGAAAGAAATAGAATAATTTTCTGTTCTTTCGGGTTTTAAAATTTAAAAGAGGTGAGATAAATGTCAGGATCAGTACTGGGAGATTTATTTAAAATTTCAACCTGGGGAGAATCACACGGTAAGGCTTTAGGTGTTGTAATTGACGGCTGTCCGGCCGGACTTGAAATTTCAGAAGCTGATATCCAAAAAGACTTAGATAGGAGAAAGCCAGGTCAGTCACCATTTACAACTCCCCGCAAGGAAAAAGATGAGGTAGAAATTCTTTCGGGTGTATTTGAAGGTAAGACAACTGGAACTCCAATTTCGATGATTATTTATAATAAAAATCAGCGTTCAAAGGATTATTCTGCTTTAAAAGATGTCTACAGACCGGCCCAATCTGATTATAGTTATGATTTAAAATATGGTTTTAGAGATCACAGAGGAAGTGGACGTGCTTCAGGCAGAGAAACTGCAGCCAGAGTTGCAGCCGGAGCGGTAGCAAGAAAGATACTGGCAGAACTTGGAGTTGAAATTACAGCCTACACAGCTTCGATCGGACCTGTGAAAATTGATTCAGAAAATTTTAATCAGGATGATATCCCAAAAAACTTTTTATATATGCCGGATCTGGCTGCAGCTCAGGAGGCAGAAGCATATTTAACAAAATTAATTGAAGAAAATAATTCTTCTGGAGGTACAATTGAATGCAGGGTAAAGAATATACCTGATGGGCTGGGAAATCCGGTCTTTGATAAAACAGATGCCCTGCTTGCCAGAGCTATTATGTCAATTGGAGCGGTCAAGGGAGTGGAAATCGGCAGTGGTTTCAAAGCTGCCAGAATGACAGGTCATCAGCATAATGATTTTTTTAATTATCAGCAGGGAAAAATAACTAAATTAACTAATAATGCAGGCGGTACCTTAGGTGGGATTACAGATGGCAGTGATATTGTATTGAGAGCTGCTGTTAAACCAACTCCTTCAATCGAAAAAACTCAGCAGACTGTAAATAAAGCTGGTGAAAATATTGAAATTAATATTGAGGGACGACATGATCCGGTAATTGTTCCCCGAGCAGTTGTGGTTGTAGAAGCAATGATATCTTTAATTTTAGTAGATCTGCTTTTAAAGAATATGACAGCCAAAATGGCTAACCTTGAAAAAGTATATGGTGAAAATAAATAATGGAAAGGAAAATGCTGCAGCTGTATTCAAAAATGTCCTATTGAGGCTAAATATATGGATCATCATCATTTTGAAGAAATCACCGATTATTTAATCGAGAATTTTGGCGAGGAAAGAAAAGAAGCTGAGACATTTATTTAAATAAAAAGCCACCTTTAGCTGTTAATATTTAAGGTGGCTTTAATAAATAATATTAAAAATACTTTCTGGTCTTATTAGCTATTTTGACCAGAGCCAGCATAACAGGAACTTCAACTAAAACTCCAACTACTGTCGCCAGTGCAGCTCCGGACTGCAGTCCAAAAACTGAGATTGCTGTTGCTACAGCCAGTTCAAAAAAGTTGCTGGCTCCAATCATTCCTGCCGGTGCAGCTACCGAATGATTGATACTCCAGAGTTTTGACCAGCCATAAGCTATCGCAAAAATAAAGAAGGTCTGGATAGTCAGGGGAACAGCAATTAAAAGAATATGGAAGGGATTATTTAAAATCACATCTCCCTGAAATGAAAAGAGGATGATCAAAGTTAAAAGCAGACCGATTACTGTAAGCTCACTTAAATTTTTAAGAAAAACCCCTTCAAACCATTCTTTTCCCTTGTGCCTAAGCAAATATTTGCGTGACAGATAACCTGCTGTCAGAGGTATAACAATATATAAAATTACTGAGAGTAAAATTGTATCCCAAGGTACTGTTAAATTATTTAAGCCTAAAAGAAACATGACCAGCGGAGCATAAGCAAAGATCAGGACCAGATCATTGACTGAAACCTGAATTAGAGTATAAGCTGGATCTCCATCAGTTAAATAGCTCCAGACAAAAACCATAGCTGTACAGGGTGCTGCTCCGAGCAGTATTGCACCTGCAACATACTCCTGGGCCAGTCCGGCAGGGATTAAGTTTTTAAAGATCACCTGCAAAAACAGCCAGGCAAAAAAGTACATCGTAAAAGGTTTGATCAGCCAGTTGCTGACCAGGGTGACAGTTAATCCTTTTGGCTTTTTACCAGCTTCAAAAATAGAGCTGAAATCAATCTGGACCATCATGGGATAGATCATAAACCAGATTAAGATAGCAACAGGAATAGAAACCTGGGCGTATTCGAATTTGCTTAAGGTATTAGGAAAAGCTGGCCATAACCTTCCGATAGCAACTCCGATAACAATGCAGAGTCCTACCCAGACACTTAAATATTTTTCAAAAATACTTAAAGAATTGTCCTCATTTTTCACTTCAATTTCTGTTTTAGAATTTTCTTTTTTAAAATTATTGCTCATAATAAATCCCTCACTTTATATTAATAGATTCGGTTTTAATCATATAACTACTTAAAAAAATGTAACAGCAGCTCAAACAAACAGACTAAGCTTAAACTGCTGTTTTTATTTAATTAAATTTCATCATTCTTTACTTTTTCAATTAGCTCTTTAACTTTCTGATCAATAATTTCTCTTGTTTCTCTAAACACTTCCATGGGGTGGCCGGCCGGATCATCTAAACCCCAGTCTTCTCTAAACTTACAGGGTATGTAAGGACATTCAACACCACAGCCCATTGTAATTAAAATATCCAGTTCTGAGGGAATCTCTTCCAGTAGTTTTGGATAATGATCACTGATATCTATTCCAACTTCATCCATTGCTTTAACAGCATTTGCTTTAACCTCCGGAGAAGGATCAGTACCTGCACTGTAAACTTCTAAAATATCACCAGCATATTCTCTTGCAAAACCTTCTGCCATCTGACTGCGGCAGGAATTACCAACACAAATAAATCCAACTTTATACTTCATTAAATATCTCTCCTTATAAATAGTTATTATGTTTTAAATAAAAAATTATTGTTTTGAAAACAGATCACTTTCAGGAAGTGTTTCACAGCTTAAAGAACTGTTATTGTATTTTTTAAGCCTTTTTAAATCATCTCTGGCCTCAGCGAAACCGTCCAGTTCATCTTCAATTAAAAGTTTGATAAATTGATGTTCGTTTAGCATTTTTTCATTGAGATGATAGTAAATCCACTGAGCTTTTTTTCTGCCTTTAATTAAATTAACCTGTTTTAATTTGGCTAGATGTCGGGAGGCATTGGACTGATTAACCTGCATAATATTTTCTAATTCACAGACACAGAGTTCACTTTTAGCTAAAAGGTTTAAAATTCTGATTCTGTTCTCATGGGCCAGAGCCTTTAAGACCTCAATAATCTCCACTTTAAGACCTCCTATATTTGAATATTCGATTTTAATCATATTTAAATTATATTTGTATTTTTTTAGATAGTCAAGTCATTTTCAATAATTTTACATTGATTTTACATAGTGGTTAAGACTTAAATTTGATTGTTAAAGTCAATACTGATAAAAAATGATTTTTTTGTAATAATTAACTTAAATCGAACTCTATTAAATTGGAATTATAAAAAGAAGTGTTAATTATTTATATTTGATAAAATTGAAGGAATACCTTTGTTTTAGATGAATTATACTAAGTATAGAATGAAATATTTTTACTTAAAAAGAATTATTAATTTCATCTGAAACTAAATCAATTTATTGTGGGAGGTAATTATGATGGCTGGATTAATGTCAGGTAAAAAGGGAATAATTATGGGGGTAGCAAATAAAAAATCCATTGCCTGGGAGACTGCAGAGAGATTAAAAAAAGAGGGAGCAGAACTTGCTTTTACCTATCAGAATGAAAAAATTGGCGAAAAGGTAATCCCTTTATTTAAAGAGATTGGAGCCGCAGGTTATCACACGCTAGATATCACAGATGACCAGGAGTTCGAGGAAGTTTTTGAAAAGATTGGAGAAGAGTTTGGAGGTCAATTTGATTTTATAGTCCATGCAATTGCCGGTGGTCCTAATAAACAAGATTTAAAAGGGAAATATATGGATACAGCCCGCAGCAGTTTTCTGCGCAGTATGGAAATAAGTGTTTACTCTTATGTTAAAGCTCTTCAGCTGGCTTATCCGTTTATGAAAGAAAAGGGAGGAGCAGCAGTTACTTTGACCTATTATGGAGGGGAAAAGGTGATTCCAAATTATAATGTAATGGGAGTTGCCAAAGCTGCCCTCGAATCTTCAGTTAAATACCTGGCCGCAGATCTGGGTCCTGATAATATTAGAGTTAATGCCCTTTCGCCAGGTCCAATTTTAACCAGAGCTGCCAGCGGTATTGGTGATTTTAGGAGTTTAATGAAAAATTTTAAAGATAAATCTCCAATGGGAAGATTGGTTGAGCAGAAAGAAGTTGCAGCAAGTGCTCTTTATCTGCTCAGTGATCTATCAAGCATGGTAACAGGAGAGATTCTTCATGTAGATGGCGGTTATCACACCCAGGGATAATCTTTTAAAATAACATTTTGGAAGATGATTTACCCTCAGAGAATGTTCATTTTTCCGTTAAATAATGGAGATTTTCTGAGGACTTTTTGTTAATAAATCAGGAGGTTAAAATGGAATTTATTTCGATTGTTGACATTATAGGAACTATAGCTTTTGCAATGTCAGGAGCTCTGCGTGCTATAGAAAAAGAGATGGATTATTATGGGATTGCTGTTTTTGGAATAACTACTGCAGTTGCCGGAGGGACTATTAGAGATATTTTGATCAATAAAGATTTACCTGTTTCTCTTGCTAACCCAATCTATCTTATAATTAGCATTTTAGCGGCGTTTTTTGTTATTTTATTTTATAAAAAAATAATTCGCTTTAATCAGATTCTAAATATTTTTGATGCTGTTGGCCTGGCTGCATTTACTGCAATTGGCTCAGAAGTAGCAGTTAATAATGGTTATACTCAGCCATTTATTATTATAGTTTTAGCCGTAATGACTGGCACCGGTGGAGGTACACTGAGGGATTTATTTGCAAATGAAATACCTTATGTATTTCACAAAGAAGTTTATGCAGTAGCAGCTGTAATTGGATCAATTTTCTTTATTATTACTTATCGAACTGTTGGCAATAAGGCGGCTTTATATACCGCTTTTGCAGTAACATTTTTAATCAGGTTGTTCTGTATGAAAAAAGATATTCATTTAAAAAGAGTTTCAAAAAATGCTAAATTGAAATAGAAAGGAACTGTTTTATGTCAGATATATTAGAAAAAGCTAAAACAATTGAGGATTATATTATTAAATTCAGAAGAGACTTACATAAAAATCCTGAACTCAGCGGTGAGGAATATAATACTCAAGCAAAAATTATGAGTGAATTAGATAAATTAGGAATTGAATATCAAAAAGCAGGAAATACCTCTTTAATAGCTACTATAAGAGGAGAAAAAAGTGAAAAAACCATAGCTTTAAGAGGAGATATGGATGCTCTGCCGATAAAAGAAGAGGCAGATGTAGATTTTAAATCTCAAAAATCTGGAGTAATGCATGCCTGTGGACATGATGCTCATACGGCTATGCTGTTAGGTGCTGCAAAAATTTTGGCTGGGATGAGAGATAAAATAGCTGGAGAAATTAAATTTTTCTTTCAGGAAGGTGAAGAAACATTTTCAGGTGCTAAAAAAATAATAGAAGCAGGTGGAATGGATGGAGTTGATGCCTGTTTTGCTATGCATGGGATGCCGGAATTAGAAACCGGGTATTTTAATATTGAACCAGGATATAGAATGGCAGGTAGTGATACTATTTATGTTAAGTTTGAAGGAATATCAGGTCATGGATCAGCTCCACATCGAGCTAAAGATACCATTCACCCCGCCTGTACTTTTGTTACTGATCTGCAGGGGATAGTAACTAAAAATATTGATGCTCAAAAGCCATTAGTTCTTTCAGTCGGCAAATTTGTTGGAGGAACAAAGGCAAATGTAGTTGCTAAGTATACAGAGCTTGATATTACTATGAGATATTTTGATTCTGAGGTAAGAGAAAAAGCTCATCAGGCAGTAAAAAGACACGCAGAAGCAATTGCTGATGCATATGAGCTGAAGGTGGATATAGAAATAGATGATAGCACTCCCAGCCTTTATAATGATGAAGATTTAGCAGAGTTAGCAGATCAGTCTGCAGCAAAAGTCTTTGGAAAAGGTCAAAATAAGTCTATATCTAAATATATGGGATCAGAAGATATGGCTTATTATTTTCAGCATGCTAAAGGAGTCTATGCATTTATCGGATATAAAAATGAGGAAAAGGAAGCTGTCTATTTTCCCCATCACGAAAAATTTAAGATTGATGAAGATTACATGAAATATGGTACAGCATTACATGCGCAGTTTGCTCTTGATTTTTTAAAGAACAGTTCAAATTTAATCTCTAAATGAGAGGAATGATAGAATGAAAGAATTTCATAATCAAGAAAATAAGTATGTCAAACAAATTGTACTAAAAGTTAGAGACTTAAATAAATCACTGGTTTTTTATCAGGAAATATTAGGTTTGGAGATTTTAGAAAAGAAAGTCAATAAAGTTTTATTAACTGCTGATGGAGCAACCGCTATGATTACTTTGACTTCTTCTGGTGATATAATTGAGAAACTTCCAAATAGGACCGGCTTATATCATTTTGCAATTTTGCTGCCGGATAGATTTCAGCTGGGATTATTTCTTAAAAATATGAGAGAAAAGAATTATGAAATAACAGGAGGATCAGATCATGGAGTAAGTGAAGCAATATATCTTAAAGATCCAGATGATAATGGAATTGAAGTTTATGCTGATCTTGATACCAGTGAATGGAATCGGAAAAATGGGCAAATAGAAATGGTAACAGAATCATTAGATTATGAAGGAATATTGAATGAAGCAGCTAATTCAGAATGGGATGGAATGCCTAAAAAAGCTAAGATAGGTCATATTCATCTTCAGGTTAGTGATCTAGAAAAAGCAAAGAAATTCTATGTTCAGGGTTTAGATTTTGATATCATCCAGAGGCTCGGAAAATCAGCTTTGTTTTTATCTACAGGAGGCTACCACCATCATATAGGATTAAATACCTGGGATATTAAGGGAGCAGATACATTGCCAGAAAATTCAGCTGGACTGGAATATTATACATTAAATTTTCCTGATCAGAAAAAGAGGAATGAAAGTTTAGAAAACTTAAAAAAGATGGGCTATAAAGTTATTGAAAAAGATAATGGAATATTTACAGAAGATCCGGCTGGTAATGTTATTAAATTAGTCATTTAATAACTTTAAACAGACAACCATTAAAGATATTGTTTTTTCTGAAATCAAATAACAGAAAGGATTTGATCTAATGAATGAGCCAAAGATTGAAATCTATACTAAAACCTGGTGTCCTTACTGTAGAAGAGCAAAGGCGATGCTAAAAAGTTTGGGTCTTGACTATACTGATTATGATATTACAGATAATGAAGAGCTGCAGCAGGAGATGGTCGAGCGGAGCGGCAAAAAAACTATACCCCAAATTTTTATTAATAATGAGAAAATTGGCGGCTATGATGATTTAATTGAGCTTGTCAGCTCTGGTGGACTTGATGATCTGATAGAATTTGAAAGGCCAAACTGCAGTGAAAAAGACTGGGATCTGGCGGTGGTTGGAGCTGGACCGGCTGGAATGACTGCTTCAGTTTATGCAGCCAGGAAAGGCTTAAAAGTTCTGATGGTAGCTCGGGATATAGGTGGTCAGGTGTTGGAAACTGACACCATCGATAATTACCTACCTGAATATGGAAATTCAGGCCCAGATCTAATGCAGGATTTTTTAAAGCACCTTAGAAACTATAAGATAGACACACTTTTTGGAGAGGAAATCACAGATATTAACCCTCAGCCAGAAGGACATATTCTGCTTACAAAAAGTAATAAAAAAATTAATACTAGAGCTGTTTTAATAGCTGCTGGAACTAAAAAGAGGCAGCTTGGAATTACAGGAGAACATCAGCTAAAAGATAAGGGTGTTAGTTACTGTGCCACCTGTGATGGTTATATTTATGAAAATCAGCCGGTTGCTGTTGTTGGTGGAGGTAATTCTGGCCTGGAAGCAGCACTTGATATGGCAAAAATTGCGACTGAAGTTTATTTGATAATTAGAGGAGAACAGCTATCAGGTGACAAAAGTCTGCAAGATAAGGTAAATGACTCAGATAAAATTGAAGTCTGCAAATCATATCAGACAACTGAGATTAAAGGTGAGCAGAAAGTAGAATCGATAAGGATCAAAAATCTAAATACTGGTAAAGAACGAGAGCTTAATGTTAAAGCAATATTTATAGAAATTGGTTTAATACCCAATACAGGTTTTATCTGTGAACACCTGGATATTAATCAGGGCAATGAGATTATTATTGATGAAAATAATCAGACAAGTATTGAAGGTATTTTTGCTGCCGGAGATGTAACAGATATTAAAGACAAGCAGATTATTGTTTCTGCAGCAGAAGGTGCTAAAGCAGCCCTAAGAGCCAATGAATATTTGAGTTAATGTGTAATATTGAGGAGATCAAAATGAAATGGATAGATATGGTAGATGAAGATAAGGCAGAAGATAAATTAGCTAAACTATATGATAAATTAACTCGATCAGGTAATAATGAGTTGGCACATGTCTTAAAAGTTCAATCTTTAAATCCTGACCTTTTAGAAGACCATTTTAAGCTCTATAAAACTATTATGTTCGGCAGAACAAATATTTCCCGCCGGCAGCGTGAAATGATAGCAACAGTTGTGTCTGATGTCAATGAATGCCACTACTGAATAACTCATCATGGAGCGACGCTCCAAAAGTTGATCAGAGATGATGAGCAGTCAGAGAAGATATTAAGGGGTATTTTAGATTATTATAAAAGTGCACCAATTAGTGAAAAAGAAAAGGAAATGCTGGATTATGCTGTTAAGTTGACTAAAAAGCCAGCAGCAGTAAAAAAAGAGGATGGTGGCAGGATATTAAATTTATAGTCTGGGGCCCATCTTCAAAATTATTAAGTGAGGATCAGCAACTGCAGGAAAATATTAAAGAATTTATTGAAGCAGATATTAAGGTTGAAGCCTGTCAGGCCTGTGCTGATCAATATGGTGTTACAGATGATTTAGCAGAACTGGGAATTGATGTTAAATATATGGGAGAACCTTTAACTGATTATCTAAAAAGTGATAGTAAGGTTATAACATTTTAGGAAGTACTAAATATGGGCAGGTCTCGAGTATATTTATAGGACTTTTTAATTTAAGTAACTTAAAATTGCGATAGAAGATATACTGAGTCATATTTGATTATTCAAGGCATAATGTCTGGCTATTTTTTGCTTTAATATTATATAAAAATGGTGCCCCCGGTAGGAGTCGAACCTACGCTCAAGGCTTCGGAGAGTTTTGTCGAAGTTCCTTATATTAGCATCTTTTCTTATAATCCCTGTCATAACAGCAATCTAGTGTTGGAAATATCCCATATAGTTGTAAATAACTGTATATTTTACTGCGGTATTTAACGGTGGCTGAGGCTCACTGCGGTGAAATCACGGTGGAAAATAGAATAAAATTAGCATCTCAATTGGAGATGATTTCCCCTCAGAGAAGCTTCATTTTTTCGATTAATGATGGAGCTTTTCTGGGGGTTTTGTTAATAATATCTGTTATTGGACAATTATCACTGTCTTTTGCTTTAATACAATCAAAGACAAATGGAAGAAATATTAAGTCCACAATGCAGAACAAAGGGGAAAAAGTTAGTGTAGTAACAATAAAAACTGATTGAAAAAG
>Ga0208153_100391_pt1 | contig 13393 bp, 9 predicted proteins | sample Wag42014_10_18_FD_187331 | JGI IMG/M metagenome (GOLD analysis project Ga0208153, IMG submission 187331) | Deep subsurface shale carbon reservoir microbial communities from Ohio, USA - Utica-2 Time Series 2014_10_18 (SPAdes) (version 2) ... | reverse complement strand
CCTCCTCAATTGAGGGCGTACCTGCCATGATTATATTCACCTACCTGCAAGTAGATTTTCATTTGTTATAAAGATGAGGCATTTCGTTGTGGAAGTTTGTGGGACCGGATTATTTCTGAGGTGCAGCATGGCAGGATTTTTTTCTTTGAGTGCCTGGATGTATCGGGGTGATGTGCTATCTATCATCTCAGGGTTGAGTACCTGTCCGACTTTTCCAATCCGGTCATATTTTTTGACCCTTGAACCCTTTTCCGGAATGGTCATGCCCATTTCCCCGTATTTGTAATATTTCCCGGAATTTCCCCGTACTATTAGATGGTAGGTTTCATTCCAGTACTCTATCATTGAGGAAGAGGTCATTATTTCAATTTCTACAACTTCCCCTTCCTCTATGGCAAAAACCGGGGTTCCTTTTTCTGCATAAAGGTCAATGCCACAGTGGTGGCGGTCTTTTCTGTCTTCCCAGAAACAACCCGATTCACCATCAGCAGGTATATGTACCGGTACTTGAAGGGCGCAGTTTTTTTCATTCCCTGTTTCCATAACCTCCTCCTCCTGGAGTTTTAATTATGAATACATCTCCTTCTTCCACTTCCATTTCATCAGCTGCTGAAAGTTCAATAGTTTGCCCACTTTTCTTTTTTAAGATGTTTTCGCCGGTGCTTGCAGTTTCTCCGCCTGCCATTCCCTTTGGCGGGTATTTCCTGTGGCTTGAAAGAATTGCTGCCTTCATTTTTTTGAGAAAACGTATCCTTCTGATCACGCCATTGCCTCCCTGAAATTTTCCCGCTCCTCCACTACCCCTTCGAATACTGAATTCTTCTATTCTGACAGGAAAACGTAATTCCATTATTTCGGGGTCTGTAATCAGAGAATTAGTCATGTGTGTCTGAACCGCATCTTCTCCATCAAAACCATTGCCTGCTCCTGCCCCTCCGCAGATGGTCTCATAATACTGGAATCTGTCATTGCCGAACGTGAAATTATTCATTGTTCCCTGGGACGGTGCAAGTATACCGAGGGCTCCGTAAAGGCAATCCACGATGTATTGGGAAGTTTCGACATTGCCGGCCACAACAGCTGCAGGATATGAAGGATTAAGCATCGAATTATCGGGAATGATTATCGTAATAGGCCTGAGACAGCCCGAATTAAGCGGAATATCATCCTGCACAAGTGTCCGGAATACATAAAGTACCGCAGCTTTGCAGACTGCAGACGGTGCATTGAAATTGCTTTTTGTTTGAGGTGAAGTGTTTGTAAAATCGATGGTTGCTTTTGTGTTATCCCTGTCAATTCTTAACCTTACTGCAATTTTACTGTCATCATCCAGTGTGTACTCGAAATCTCCATCTTCTAAAATATCAATCACTTTTTCCACTGCCCTTTCGGCATTATCCTGTACATGTTGCATGTATGCAGTAATGGTTTTCAGGGAATAGGTATCAACAAGTTTGCGGAGTTCTTCTATTCCTTTCTGGTTGGCAGCAATCTGTGCTTTGAGATCTGCGATGTTCTGGTCGGGGTTTCGAGGGGGATATGTTGCCTGATTGAAAAGTTCCACAAATTCTTCTTCCCGAAATTTTCCTTGCTCTGTAAGTTTGAATTCTTCAATAAGAACTCCTTCTTCCTCGATCCTCTTGCTTAATGGTGGCATGGAACCTGGAGTAATCCCGCCGATATCCGCATGGTGGCCTCTGGATGCTACATAAAATTGTGGTTTTCCGTTGCTAATAAGCGGGGAAACTGCGGTTATATCGGGCAGATGGGTCCCTCCATGATAGGGGGAATTGAGAATGTAGGTATCACCTTCGCTGAAATCATTCTCATGATTGCGGATTACCTCTTTTACTGCGTCTTCCATGGAGCCCAGGTGTACCGGGATGTGGGGCGCATTTGCAACAAGGTTACCGCTGCCATCAAAGATTGCACAGGAAAAATCCAGTCTCTCCTTAATATTTACCGAATGGGCTGCATTGCGCAACCTGTATCCCATCTGCTCGGCTACTGACATGAAACGGTTATTGAATATCTCAAGCATGACAGGATTGACTTCAGTACCAATATCCGGTCTGGACTTTGTCATCTTTTTTTCCAGTAGCAAATGATTGTGTTCTGTTACGCAAGCCTGCCATTTACGTTCCAGTACAATGGTAGTTGTATCTTCCATGATCAGGGCAGGACCGGTGATCCGATTGCCGGGTTTGAGAACATCCCTTGTGAACAAAGGTATCCGGTGCCATCTCCCTTCCATGTAAACTTCCTTTGAAGATGCAGGTTTCGGGTTTTTATCTGTTAATAAATGGGTGGTTTCTGCAGGTATCTGGTTCTTCCCAATAATTTCCACATAAACAGAATCTACTACCAGTTTTCTATTTTCGCTTACAAAACCAAAACGTTCTATGTGCAGGTTGTGAAACATTTTTGTCATTTCGTCTATAGGGCCATATGGCACATCAAAAGTTGTTTCAGTACCTTCATATTTCAGGCGGACCCTTTCCACGGTTTCGATGTCAATATTCCTGTCACCTGTGGCAAGCATGCGTTCCATTCCTTTTTCAGAAAGGTTCTTTGTAACACCTGTCAGTTCCTTTTCAATCCCTTCTTCAAGATACTTTTCCAGAGCCTTCTCCTCGATTACCCGTCTGTCTGCAAGTCCCATTCCGTAGGCTGACAGTACTCCTGCAAAGGGATGAATCAGTATTTTTTCAATTCCCAGAGAATCAGCTACAAGACCCGCATGTTGGGCTCCTGCACCTCCGAAACAACAGAGAATGTAATCTTCAAGATTATACCCTCTTTTCACCGAAATATGTTTGATGGCATTAGCCATATTTTCCACTGCCACCTTCAGGAAACCTTCGGCAACTTCTTCCGGATTCATGCTTTTGCCGGTTTGCAACTTTATTTCTTCTGCAAGTTCACAAAATTTTTCCACAACAATTTCCCTGTCAAGGGATAAATCCGCATTTTCACCGAAAATGCGGGGAAAATTCTGTGGGCTGATCTTGCCCAGCATTACGTTACAGTCAGTAACGGTAAGTGGCCCTCCTTTCCTGTAACAGGCGGGTCCGGGGTCGGCTCCCGCAGAATCAGGTCCTGCCTGGAACCTGCCATCTTCAAAATGCAGGATTGATCCACCGCCTGCAGCAACAGTATGTATGTTCAGCATTGGAGTGTGCAGATGTGTTCCTGAGATAGTTGATTCAAGGGTTCGTTCCATTTCTCCCCTGTAATGGGCTACATCGGTGGATGTACCTCCCATATCAAAACTGATTACCCGATCAAACCCTGCCATCCTGCAGACTTCTGCTGATCCTACGATACCGCCGGCAGGTCCAGAAAGAATACTGTCTTTGCCCCTGAAACTGTTTCCGTCGACAAGTCCGCCGCTGGATTGCATGAAAAAAAGATCAGTCGAGTTTTTCTGATCATTGAGTTTGTTGCGTACCAGGTTTACATAATGTTCCAGCACCGGGGACAGGTATGCATCCACAACTGTTGTTTCTGCCCGGGCAACCAGCTTGCTTAACGGGCTTGTGCGATGGGATAGGGATATATTGGTATATCCTGCATTATGTGCAATCTTTTCGATTTGCTCTTCGTGAGCAGGATAGCGAAATGAATGCATAAGGGCAACTGCGACAGAGCGGTAACCTTTATGGTAATATTCCATAAGTTTTTCTTTGATGTCCTCACAGTTCAGAGGAGTTACTATTGTTCCGTCAGAGCTGTATCTTTGCCTGACTTCAATAACTTCCTCATAGAGGACTTCGGGTTTTTTTATATCAAGTGCAAATATAGAGGGGCGGTTCTGGTATCCTATTTTCAGGATATCCCTGAACCTTTCCGTTATTACAAGTACTGTAGGCTCTCCCCTGCGCTCAAGCAGTGCATTTGTTCCTACAGTGGTTCCCATACGGATAGATGCAATTTTTTCTGCAGGAAGGGTTTCATCTTTTCCGAGATTCAGGATTTGTCGAATTCCTTCTATAGCAGCATCTTCGTATTGTTCGGGATTGTCGGACAGGAGTTTGTGTGTCAGGAGTTTCCCGTCCGGTTTCAGGGCCACGATATCGGTGAATGTGCCACCTCTGTCGATCCAGAAGTCCCAGGAGTTTGAATTATTTTGCATGTTTTCACAGCGATTATCCTGCAAAATTATTTATATCTGGCTTATAATATTATATCAATGCCATTTTAGGAATTTGATTTACAATTATTTCATTACATAAATTCCATTCAGGCTCTTGATTTTATTATGGTCCCCCTGACAATAGCGGGAAACCTGTTTATATGGTTGTTAATCGCTGCATTTCTATATATATTTAAAGGTAAATCCTATGCAGTCTATTACTTGTCACTTTTGTTCATAATATGGCTGCTTGTTTATTGGATTAAATCATTATTCATGGTCCCCAGGCCAGAAACCGGACGTATCCTTGTGGATGCAGCCGGTTATTCTTTTCCCAGCAGTCACACAGCACTGGCTTTTGGAACTGCCAGTTTTTTGCATCCAGTTTCAGGCAAATCAAGTTATTTATTCTGGATATTTGCCATAATGATGGGTATCAGCCGGATAGTGGTGGGTGTACATTATCCTTCGGATGTTATAGCAGGTGCAATAGCAGGTATTATTCTGGGTTATGCAGGTTTGCTTTTGTATCCTGCATTTGTAAGAAAAGTAAAAAGGTTTAGAATTGATTAAGCCGGGTTTGCCTGCACTGGCATTTTTCCCCGGGAATTTCCAGTGGATATACTTCTGTCAGACATCCCATACATAGATCTTCTTTGTCAAGACCTATGGCTCTGACCAGTCCGTCGATACTTAGATAGCCCAGGGAATCTGCGTTTATGGTATTACAAATATTTTCTACTTTGTTGTTGGCCGCAATTAATTCCTCACGGGTAGCCATATCAATACCCATATAACAGGGGGCAATTATAGCTGGGCTCCCAATTCTGGCGTGTACTTCTCTGGCACCGGAGTCTTTTATCATATTGATGATTCTTCGGGAAGTAGTTCCCCTTACAACACTGTCATCGATGAGTATTACCCTTTTGTCCTCTATGTTTTCTGCAATAGTGTTCATCTTGAGCCTGACGGCTGTTTCCCTCATTTCCTGGCCCGGAAGAATGAAGGTCCTGCCAATATAACGATTTTTCATCAAGCCTTCCTGATACTGGATGCCTGATTCCCTGGTATACCCGACAGCAGAAGTTATGCCCGAGTCAGGCACAGGGGAAATAATGTCTGCTTCTACAGGATGTTCTTTTGCAAGTTCCCTGCCAATACGTTCCCTTACTTTGTAGACGAGCTGCCCATCAATTACAGAATCAGGTCTTGCAAAATAAATATATTCAAAAACACAATGTGCCGCATGTGTGGTATTGTATACCTGATGGCTTTCCACTTGACCATCTTTTAATACAATGACTTCGCCGGGTTTTACATCCCGGATAAGTTTGCCGTTTAATGTATCAATGGCCACACTTTCGGATGCAACTACCAGCCCAAGGTCAGTTTTTCCTATGCAGAGAGGTTTGATTCCAAGGGGGTCCCTGGCGGCTACCAGGAGGTTATCGATCATTATGGCCAGGGAATATGACCCCTTAAGCCTTTTCATTACATTCTTGATAGATTCTACAGGTCCATGCTTTAGCAGTTCCTTGACAAGAAGGTGGGCAACAACTTCGGTGTCAGAATCGGTAATGAAAATCCTGCCTTCTGATTCCAGTTCGTCCCGCAGGTCGCTGCCGTTTATCAGGTTGCCATTATGAGCAATAGCTACAGTACCACTTTTGTAATTCACAATTAGGGGCTGGCAATTTTCTATGCGTGACTGGCCCGTTGTGGAATAGCGGACATGACCGATTCCCACATGGCCTACAAGTTTAACAATGTCTTCCATTGTATAAACTTCCGGGACAAGACCCATCCCTTTCAGCGAATGGGTTGAACCACCATTGTAAACAGTAATGCCGGTGGATTCCTGGCCCCTGTGCTGTAGTGCATAGAGAGAATAGTAAATCTGAAGTGCGGCGGTTTTTGATTGGGATTTTGTATCATCCAGTAAAATCCCTACAACACCGCATTCTTCCTTCATTTGCACCTCAGCAAAAGAATAAGAGTAATCAGTATTTGCACTTGCGCTGCCACTTGTAACTTCTCATACGTGAAGTCTTACCAAATCCGCATGATGTGCACTGTTTGGTATGGATGTTAAGAGATACGCTACCACAACGTCTGCATTTAGCATGTGTACGTTTCTGTCTTTTTCCTCTTGAGGGAGTACCTTTTGACATTATTTATCACCTTGTAATATGGATAGTAGTAATCAGTATTTTGAAGGGTACCATTGATTGCCCTGATTATTCTTATAGGTTACGGAGATACATATACAACATTATCGCCACGGACAACAACGCTGCCAATCTTGCGGACTATTTCTCCTTCCTTGATTTCTTCAGCTTCATCCAGTACCAGATTCATGTGAACGTCATATCCCTGAAGTGTTCCACGAAATTCTCTTGCACCTTTCAATCTTACGATTACGGCTGTGTTTAATGCGTTGTTCAGTATATCCAGAGGTCTGTTTCCCATATTGAATTGCCCCGTAGGTATAAATATTTAAATCTAAGTTACCCATACGAATTTAATTGGGTGTTTGCATGCAATAATGTAAATCTCTCATGGTGCAAATACTATATATAAAGGTATCGCAGATATTCTGCATCAGTCAAAGAAATTATCATCAGGTGGAATTATATGAGCAATACAAAGGTAGCCCTTACGATAGCAGGTTCGGATTCCGGCGGCGGTGCCGGTATAGAAGCAGACATTCGTACCTTTTCGGCACTGGGAATGCATCCCACATGCGCCGTTACATGCATCACCTCCCAGAACACAATGGGACTGCAGGATTCAACGGAGGTGCCTCTATCCCACATATCCTCTCAGATTTATGCGGTATGTACGGATATGGATGTAAAGTGGGCAAAAACAGGAATGCTTTCTTCTCCTGAAATTATCGATGCGGTTGCATCTGAGGTAAAGAAGCATCGTCTTAAACTGGTTGTGGATCCTGTAATGGCTGCCGAGGCCGGAGGCACCTTGCTTGCTGAATCTGCGCTTAATACCCTGAAAGAAACATTGTTGCCTCTGGCTTTTGTTGTAACTCCCAACATATATGAGGCAAAAGCCCTGTCAGGAGTTACGATAAACACCTGGGAAGACGGGCAGAAAGCAGCTCGCAGGATAGCAAAACACGGTGTGGATAATGTAATAATCACAGGAGGCCATTTTGATGCTTCGGATCTTGTCTACGAATCCCACAATGACACATTTACAACAATATCAAGTCGATTTGTTGAAGGGGGAACTCATGGTTCCGGGTGTACCTATTCGGCGGCTTTGCTTGTTTATCTCTCAAATGAATTGAGAGTGCCCGAGGCTGCAAGGTGTGCCAAAAGATTTGTAGAAAATGCCATTTCCAGAAGTACCGATGTTGGAATGGGTGTATCCCCGGTAGATCCGCTTGCTTTTCTGCGTAATTCAGCTGCAAAATACCATACTTTTGTGAATACTACCGAGGCCCTGGATCTCTTGCTTTCGGAAAAGGCTTTTTCAAAACTCATCCCCGAGGTAGGGTGCAATATTGCCATGGCAACTCCCGAGGCGGAAACAATATCCGACGTAGCCGGCGTACACGGTCGTATAACCCGTTCAAAAGGCAGGCCTGTGGCATCAGGGTGTGTTGGGTTTGGTGCCAGTAAACATGTTGGAAGAGTGGTACTTGCTGCTATACATTCCAATCCTGAAATCAGGGCATGCCTGAATGTTAAGTACAGTAAGGAGATACTTGCTGCCTGCAGCCAGATGGGCTTTGGCATTGCTTCCTTTGAACGCAAGGACGAGCCTTCCGATGTGAGTACAATGGATTGGGGCACGGCTTATGCAATAGAAAAATATGGTAAGGTTCCTGAAATCATATATGATGAAGGCGATGTCGGAAAAGAACCCATGATAAGACTGCTTGGCAAGAATGCTACAGATGTGGTGGAGATGGCCCTGCGAATAGTCGAACGAATTAACTGATCGGTTTTGGGTATAGGTATAAGTAAGTACAGATTTATACCTAATATTTGTTATTTCCAGTATTAATGGAGGAATATTGTATCGCAGTAGGGGCCGATGATTTTTATTTGACGATAATCATAGTTATATTGACATTGCTGGTGATCCTGCTGCTCCAGTATCTTTTCAAAAAATCTTTGGTTTTCAAAGGTGACCCTTTCATAAGGAATCTTTTCTTTACCCTTATAACATTCCTGGGTATGATGCTGGTTATATTTTCCCTGCCGATATCCAGTGATTCAAAACAGATCATTGTAAGTGCGATAGGTATTATTGTTGGTGCTACGGTAGCTCTTTCTTCTACCACTTTTGTTTCAAATGGAATGTCCGGTATAATGGTTCGGCTCATCAAGCCATTCAATGTGGGTGATTATATAAGAAGCGGTGAAATCTTTGGCAGAGTGACGGACAAAACCATACTCTACACACGAATTCAGTCAGAAGATCGTGACCTGATCACCGTGCCAAACCTGAAAATAATGTCCAACCCCCTGACTACCATACGCTCGTCGGGAACTATAATCTCTACTAACGTTTCACTGGGTTATGATATATGCCGGCAGGATATTGAAACAGCCCTTCTCAAGGCGGCTGATGAGGCAGGCCTGGAAGATCCTTTCGTACATGTTCTTGAGCTGGGGGATTTCTCCGTCACCTACAAGGTGGGAGGTCTGCTGAAAGAGACTAAAGCCTTGCTAACTGATCGTTCTAATTTTAAGAAGGAAGTGCTGGACTCCCTTCATAGAATGGATATTGAAATTGTATCTCCTACATTCATGAACCAGAGAGTCATGAATAATGGCAAACGATTCATTCCTCCTCTACCGGAAAAAAAGGAGAATGAGGAGGAATTCCGTCCAGATAGGGACTATATTCCTGAAGTATCCACCGAAGAAATTATTTTTGATAAGGCTATAGAAGCTGAAATGCTGGAAAAGGCCAGAAAAACGCTGGAATATTTTGATAATAAAAAGGCAAAAGTGGAAAAACAAATTTCCTGCCTTCCCGAAGAATCTGCCGAAATCCAGCAGAATAATTGGTCTTCTATAAAGGATCGCTTGGGCAACATAGAGCAGATTGTTGAGGCACTGGAAAAAGCCCCGGAACCGGGAGAAATGGAATCATCGCCCGAAGGCCTGCTTCACTCCAAGGTGCTTGAACACCTCAGTTCCATCATGGACAGCATTCTTGAGGATTATAACCAAATGGTGAAAATAATGGAATCCGAGTCCTGTGAGATTGAGGACAAAAAATCTTACGGTTTATCAGAAAGTAAAGAATCTGTCAGTGAAAATGATGTTAATTAAATAACTTATTTAGGATCACTTTTAAATACCAGATTGCTATAGTGACCGGATATGGACGTTGTATCATTCTTTATCTACTCCTTTGTTAGCATCTTCATTATAGTGAGTCCGATCGGAGTAGTCGTAACGTTCATCTCTCTAACAAGCAGCATGACGCAGGAAGAAAAAAACAGTATAGCAACCCGTGCCACCCTTCTTTCCTGTGCGATATGCATTTTCTTTGCCGTTACCGGTCACGGCATCCTCAATGTTTTCGGGATTAGTGTAGATTCCCTGAGGGTGGCTGGTGGAATATTGCTGTTCAAGGTAGCCTTTGATATGCTGCTCTCAAAAGTATCCGGGGAAAGTGTAACTGAAGAGGAAATTCATGAATCCCTCAGCCGTGATGATGTCTGGATATTTCCCATTGCCCTTCCATTGATGACGGGGCCTGCAACAATCACAACCGTAGTCGTGCTTTCAGGTACCTCCCCTTTAATTTCCTATAAACTAGTGGTATTGCTGGCAATTCTGCTGACATTTGGCATATGCTTTGTGACTCTATATTATTCCCGCCGTCTCTATAAATTAATAGGATACACCGGAGCACATGTTATCACCAGACTGCTCGGGCTTTTCCTTGCAGCTCTTGCGGTGGATTTTGTAACTCATGGTGTGTGGAATATATACAGTAACCTTGCAGGAATTACCTGACCGACATTACATCACAGCTGGCATTATGGATCACTCTTTCTGCTACACGTCCCAGCCGGAATGTCCCGTCAGAACCCATGCCCAATGTGCCCATTACAATCAGGTCTACGTTCTTATCGGAGGCAAAATCAAGGACCTCATTTGCAGGTTTGCCTTCGATATGTACTTTTTCGACATCTACGCCCTTATTTTTCCCGAGTTCTTCTACGTAGGAAAGAATATTTTCTGCTTTTTCCTCGAGATGTTTCTTGCGCTCTATTCTCCAGTTCTCGTCGGCAATCTTTGCAAATTCGCGCCACTGGGCCGGAGATATGTGTTCTGGAAGTGAGACCTGCATTGCTGTTTTCCAATCCCTGTGTATTGCTTCCCTGGTCATGCCTACAGGATTCATTTCCATTACATAAAGTGCATATACCTTTGAACCAAACGCATTTGCTAGTTCTATCCCCGATTGCACGGCTTTTCGGGCATTTTCAGAACCGTCGGTAGTTATCAATATAGTGTTATAGACCATTGGTATTCCCCCATAGAAACAAGGGGAGTACTCCAATAAATAGCTAATTCAGCGCAATATTACGGCCATTACATCGCTGACTTCAATAACATCCACTGTCCTGCCTGCAGACGTCACTTCTTTTATTATTTCCACACTTTCAGGTTCCAGACTTATTTTTTCTCCATCAACTTCAATATCAATGGATCCGGATTCCTTCATCTGTGCAACCCGGGATGCATCCATGCTTTTCAGGGTAGTGATGATACTGCCAGCCTGTTTGCGGAATTTTGGTCCGATAATGCCCATGTTGGGTTTCACATCCACAGGCACATGTTCAAATTCGGGTTTTCCTTCTATAACTTCCACCGCGGAATTTGTAGCTCCCTCAAGATCGGTAACATCATCCATTACAGAATATATCTCGATCTTCTTGAGAGGAGCATTCAGAGCCATCCCTGAATCGGATTTATACCTGCGGATACTGCTTGCGAGGTCTTTTATTATTTCACCCTGCTTCTCAGAAGTTTCATCGATCATTTCCCTGTGTGCAGAGGGCCATTTTGTTTGGTGGACGCTGCCTGTAGAAATATGGGAATAAACTTCCTCTGCAAAGAAAGGCGCAAAGGGTGCAAGCATGCGGGTCAGAGTTTCCAGAGTTGTGTGGAGGGTGTAACGAGCTGCTCTCTTTGAAGTTTCATCCTCTCCATATAGTCTGGCTTTAACAAGTTCGATATAGTTGTCTGCAAGGGTTTCCCAGGCAAATCCGCGTATGGATTTGCAGGCTTCGTCGAACTGATAGTTATCCATATTTTTGGTTACTGAAATTATCAGCCTGTTGAGTTTGCTGAGCAGCCAACGATCCACTGTGCCCAGGCTGGATGTGGCAACTTCAGGGATGTCGGGTAACACTTCTTCCAGATGGGACATTGAAAAGCGGAAGATACTCCACATTTTGTTAAAGTATCTGGACCCTGATACCACGTCTTTCCATCTAAACATTACATCAGAACCAGTAGAACCTCCGATTGCAGCCCACTGGCGGAACGCATCCGCACTGTACTGGTCAACGACCTCTTCCGGAGAAATGATGTTGCCCCGGGATTTGCTCATCTTGTGTCCGTCTTCTCCGAGTACCATTCCATTTATCATGATAGAATCCCATGGCTTGGAATCCTGAAGGGCTTTGGAGCGCAGTATGCTGTAAAATGCCCACGTGCGGATAATATCGTGACCCTGGGGTCGCAGCTGTGCAGGTGATCTCATTTCATGATCTGTAAGCCAGCCTGTAACATGCAGGGCTGTCAGGGATGAGTCCATCCAGGTATCCAGTACATCTTCTTCACCTTCAAAATCAGTCGAACCACATTCACAGGATATTGGAGGTTTTGTCTGTGTGGGATCAAGAGGCAACCAGTCCTCTTCTGCAATCAGGGATTTTCCACATTTTTTGCAGTACCACACAGGTATGGGGGTGGCAAAAATACGCTGTCTGGATATACACCAATCCCATTCCATGGTGTTTGTCCAGTTCTCCAGACGTATCTTCATGTAGTCGGGAATCCAGTTGATCTCATTTGCAGTCTCAAGGATTTTATCATTTTCAATTTTGACAAACCATTGCCTTTCAGAAAGGATTTCTATCGGTGTGTTGCAACGCCAGCACATTCCCACATTCTGATCAAGGCTGTCCTGATCGTACAGGTAACCCTGCTCTTTGAGATCCCTAATGATTGCATCCTTGCATTCTGAAGATTTCATTCCTTCATATTTGCCGGCAATACCTGTCATAAAGCCATTCCGGTCAATAGCCTTACGCAGAGGTAGGTTGTGCTCGATCCACCAGCGTACATCCTGTTTGTCACCGAAGGTGCATATCATTACCACACCTGTACCGAATTCCGGATCGACCTCTTTGTCAGCGATTACAGGCACTTCATGGTCAAATAAAGGTACTTTTACATTTTCACCAATGTTTTCTTTATACCTTTCATCATCGGGATTGATTGCCACAGCCACACAGGCAGCCAACAATTCAGGTCTTGTGGTGGCGATTTTGACTTTATCAAAGTTCAAATAGTTCAGTTTTGTGTCCCTTGCTTCATATTCGACTTCCGCAAAGGCAATAGCTGTTTCGCAGCGCGGACACCAGTTCACCGGATGGTCGGCCTGATAAATACGTCCCTGCTTTTGCATCTGGACAAAGGAGCGCTGTGTTTTCACGAAGTATTCGGGTTTCATCGTGATGAATTCATTACTCCAATCCACCGAGAAACCCAGCATGCGCATTGTCTGGCGCATTTTCTCTATATTTCCGATTGTAAGTTCTTCACAGAGCTTCCTGAATTCAGCTCTTGGGACCTGGTTTTTAGTAATGCCATGTATCTCTTCCACCTTCACCTCGGTGGGAAGGCCGTGACAGTCCCATCCCTGTGGGAACATAACATTGAATCCCTGCATGCGTTTGTATCTTGCAACAAAATCGATGTAACACCAGTTAAGGGAATTTCCAATATGGAAATTGCCTGTAGGATAGGGAGGCGGGGTATCTATTATATACTGGGGTTTATTCTCATCTTCCCAATCAAAATGGTACATTGACATGTCCCAGGCATTCTGCCATCTTTTTTCCACTTCTTGGGGGTTATATTCTTTAGGGATCGTCATCAGGACACTCCGATAATTATGATAAATAAGTTTGATATTCAGTACCGGATGGCATAATATGTGTATGTCCGGCAAATCTCGAACAACATCTTGTCT
>Ga0208153_100356_pt1 | contig 14476 bp, 19 predicted proteins | sample Wag42014_10_18_FD_187331 | JGI IMG/M metagenome (GOLD analysis project Ga0208153, IMG submission 187331) | Deep subsurface shale carbon reservoir microbial communities from Ohio, USA - Utica-2 Time Series 2014_10_18 (SPAdes) (version 2) ... | reverse complement strand
GATTTGTGGTTTGTCTCCCGCTGGGTTTTTCATGATTATTTCTCCTGTTGTCCCTATAAAGGATAATTACAACTATAATAGATAGCCAAATATATGAATTATATTGTAATATATAATTCATTACAGGATAGAGAGGTCAGCAATGAATCTCAAAAATCTTCTTCAAAAATACAAAAACGGTGAAGTCGGAATTGATGACACCCAGGCCTGTATCCGGTCCCTGGGTTATGTTCCTGTATGTAATGTCGCCAACATCGATACCTTCAGGAAACACAGGACAGGCATCATGGAAGCAGTACTTGCAGAAGGAAAAACACCGGAAGATATTTTGGAAATTGCAAAAGCCCAGATTGAGGCAACCGGTCGTGTCCTTATAACCCGCATTAACGAAGATCAAGCCTCATGTCTGGAAAATGAATTTGGCAGTGAACGGATAGATTGGGGAATCCATCGAAGGACTGCAGCTGTGCATGACGGGACACCCATGATAAAGACCGGAGGTGTTGTGGCTATAATTTCAGCCGGTACTGCTGATATCAATGTTGCAGAAGAAGCACGGATGACGGCAGCGGAGATGGGATGTGAGACTGTGAAGATAAATGATATGGGAGTTGCCGCCGGCCGGGAGGGTAACATTACCAACCGTGGTATAGAGCCTTTTTGATGTACCTGTAATAGGCCTGCCTGTATCCACCGGATATGGAAGAGGGGCAGGGTGAAGCTGCCCTGTATTCAATGCTACAGTCATGCTCGGTTCTGTCTGTTGTTAACATCGATGCAGGTTTTGTTGCCGGCTCATTCGCAGGCAGGATCGCAAATACGGTTGCTGATGCACGAGAACAGACTGATTCAGTAGTTATTGAGAATTAACAAGGCCGATCATCATGAAAATTCTACTGTTCGATCCGTTCTCCGGTGCTGCCGGAGATATGATTATAGGTTCATTGATTTCACTCGGCGCCGATGGAAACAAAGTAAAAGAGACTCTCGAATCAATACTTGATTACACCAGACAGTGGCATATTACATATCTCAGCAGAATATGATGATTGTAAAGAAGTCTCAAAAATTAGCGGAATTCCGGTCAGGGAAATTATAAGAAAAGCCCAAACAAAGGCCAGAGATAAATATGAATGAAATTCGAATTTCATTACCTTTAAACGCATGGGCCAATCTAAATTAAACTTTGTCTTCTTCATTTGATAGGCGACTTCCCTCGTAATAATCCTGCTGCTTTGCTATTTTATTGAATTTTTTGCAGGCACGAACCCATAAACAAAGAGGTCTCTCACTGTTTTTCTTACATGTTTTAAGAGCCATAAAATACCTCCAGATTAAATTTGAACAAGACTAGATTTAAAGTTTTTCACTGGATATGGATATTAAAAGTATGCATAAAACAGGGTGGAAATTAATTTAGTGATGTCAGAGTGACCATTTCAGATGCTACTTTGATAAGCCTATACCAGGTATTCAATGTGGACCTCATCGATATTAGGTCATCTGATGTAACTTTCATTATCAACTGATAGTCTTTGACATCTATTTCTATTGATGAACGATCTGTAACCAATCTATCCAATTCTGGTTTTACAGACAGGTACAATTTAAGGGCATCCGGAGTTTCAATGATTGTTTCTGAAGATGAATCCATACTTAATCATCCGTTGTCTTGAACCCCTTTATCTTTAGATTGAATAGATTATTGCCATTACAATAAAAGCTCATTAGGTCATCAGCTACCTGAATAGAACACCTGGAGTTATTATTACCCTCAGGTAATAAATCAGCGAGGAATCCTGCCAGTTTACCACTGCCTTTAATGGACGGCATACTGTCCTTTGAAGAGGATTTTTTGGGCTTGTCATAAAATACAACATTCATCCATATGGATAATTGCTGTTGCCCTTCACTATCCAAAAATGTCATACTGGCAGGATTGCCATGATATTGCCCTACAATAAGCAGGGTTTCAGCATCCATACCATACAGTATGTCCTCCAAACCACTTTTGCCCCTTGTGATATACTCGCAGTTAAAAAAAGATGCAAGATATTTACAAAGGGTACGGGTTGGAGGTGAAGGAGAGCGTGATGAGGAAATTAACATCCTCTCACTCTGCTTTCAATGTCTTTATTGTGGTAGGTCTTCCTTTTACAAGAATACGATTCCCACAATAAGGACAGCGTATTCCAGTGTACTGGTAGTCAATTTCAACTGCTCTTTTACACCGGGTACATTTATAATCCATATCTATTACTCAACCTGTTCGACTGCCTTTTTAACGGTTCTGGATATAGTTTTGCCCACAGAAGTGGATGGGGTGTAGGTACCACCTGCAAAGGTGTGGCCACATTTCCTGCATTCCCAGATACCTGTACCGACCCTTTTTACAGTAGGTCTGTCACATTTCACACAGGTATGTGGCATATGTGTCCGTTCTTCGATATCTCCAACAAGTTTACGATCCTTACGACCGTACCTGGTACCGTACCTTCCTGCTGAACGGGAAACCCTTCCCTTTTTTGAATACTTTTTTGCCATGATAATTGTCTCCTTGGATGGTATGATCTAAAAACCCTGTTACTCATATTTCCAATAAATACTTTTCTCGTATAATCTCGCCTTTTTCCTTCGCGATCTTACTTGCCTTAACAACTTGTGCCGGTGTCAAACTACCGGAACCACTTTTTTGCATTGAACAAATGGAACCGTCCTGATTAGAGGATATGGTAATTCTTGTTTCACATACTGATTCTTCACCATAAGTGGGATCTAACACCATTTCATCACCAATCTTGACCAGTGATATACCCACAGGCATTTCACGCACAGGCATGGGGTAATCTTCACCTTTTCCTTCTCTTTCAGAAGGTACTGTTGTGGTCATAAGGGCAGCGATTGCACCCAGGGATGCGGCATCAAGTATATTTCCGGAATTATTCAGAACATGGACATCAATGAAAACCATCCATACCTCTTCGCCTTCCGTAATACAGAGCTTGTTTATATCTATTGCGCCAGATTCCCTTATGCCTCTATCTACAATCCTGGCCATCTCGATAGCTTTCTCTCTTGGAGGACCTGCTTCAAAGTCAGGTGAAGCAATTGGATTAAGTTCCATATTGGTAATGATAACTCCTTCTGTAGGACTATCGGGGAAAGGAGTACCAACCTGCATTTTGACACCCACCATTACCTGGGTATCCCCATACTGCACCATTGCAGAGCCTTCTGCCTTATCAATAATACCTGTTTCAAGAGCAATATCCCTTAACTCATTGAATTGGCGACCGTCTTCACGTTCACCCTTGAGCATAAGGTTGTAAATATAATCCCGTTTCAGTCTGGAAATAACCTCACTGCCGCTCATCTTCTTCACCCTCATCCTCTTCGGTTACATCATTTTCATCCGAGTTTTCTGCTTCAGATTCTTCATTGTCGAATGAGTTATCCCTTTCTTCTTCCTCTTCTTCTGGTTCAGGGACTTCTTCTGGACTTTCCTCTTCAGCTTCTTCGCCTTCTTCATCCTCATTCCCATATCTGGAAACAAGGACTTCACGCTGAATTTCAAGAATTTGCTGGCAGCCTTTTTTAACCATCTCCAGGCCTTCTTCAAGTTCTTCAGGAGTAAGGTGACCATCCATCTGGAGAAGAGTTATTTCCCCATCCTGGGTCATTGCGACAGGAAGATCAGCCTGACCATAATTATCTTCTGGTTTGTTGAGATCAAGAACAAGCTGCCCATCAACTTTGCCTACTGCACAGGCCGAAACAAGCCCTTTCATGGGTATGCCAGCATCTGCAAGAGCAAGTGTTGCTGCATTGATAGCAGCGGTCCTGGTCCCTGCATCGGCCTGTAATACTTCTGCGAATACATCTATTACAGCACCGGGATAATATTGTGTCATCACAACAGGTTCAAAAGCTTCTCCACTGACTTTGGATATCTCAGTACTTCTTCTGCTTGGGCCCGGTCTTATCCTATCTTCCACAGAAAAAGAGGCCATATTATACTTGTAGCGCACAAGTACTTCATTGGGTTTCTGCATCCTTCTCGGGTGCAGTTCCCGGGGGCCATAAACTGCTGCAAGCACCTTATTATTTCCCCATTCAAGGTAACATGAGCCATCGGCTCTTGAAAGCACACCCATCTCTACTTTCATGGGTCGGATCTCATCAACACGCCTTCCATCAAGGCGAAGACCCTCATCATCAATAAAACGTTCCGGTTTATCACTCATTACAAGTTCTCCAAAATCCTGCTCAGTATATTAAATATTAAAAGGGCTGCTCAACTTTCATCTTCATCACTAAGCAGCATATCTACTTTTCGGCAAGCGTCTTCTGTGTAGTCCTTTTTACTACTGGTAAATGGTACAGGTTTTTCCTTTTCCTCGATTTCATCGGATTCTTCATAACGCAGGAAAGCACTAATATGGTTGGTCAATCCTGATGTGTGGGATTTATTTTCGATAATCTCTATGGCCTGTGTCAGCCTGTTTATATCTTCATCTTTACCCTTTAACCATATCCTTCCGTTTTGCCCTATGAAAATGTCACAATTGGATTCCTTTTTGAGCATTGAAACCATGGATCCATTATGCCCGATGATACGTGGAACCTTCGTAGTGGATACATCTATAATCCTGCCTTCATCCAGACGGCGAAGACCTCGATCCTTCATTGAAAGTTCTACTTTCATGGAAGTATTAACATCTTTTATACGCAAAATCGCACAGTCCCCGATGCCTATTTCTTTTCGCATCATTGAACTATCCACCCTTTTGGGATATTCAGATACATGAAGAAGTCCGTCATACGGGGAGCCGATATCAAATATCCAGTTTGATGAAGTTACTTCTATTACATACCCAATCACATAATCCCTGGGGGACGGTATGTACTTACCTGAAAAAGGAACAACTGTTACACGATTCTTATCATTGGCTACCCCGTAGAACAGTGAATATACTTTGCCGTCCTGCACATACGTACCTGTTCCAGCTTGCTTTTCATTTTCGGAAAGCATCAGACCGGGATAAACGATTTTGCGTTTCATCCTGAAATCTCCTTATAAGAGCTCAGTCTCAGCATCGCCTTTTGTGAGCCTGTTAACAAGACCATAAAAATCATTCTGCAATCCTGCGGGCATCCTGACTACAGCTGTCCAGGAACCATCATTTTCCCATTTGTCTTTTACAAGGGTTCCGAAATTTGCTATTTCACCGTAAGATTTAGCTGCATATGAAGGAGGAACCTGTACCTTAATATCGACCTCTTCAAACCTGATAGGGATTATTGGACGAATTGCTTTCATCACAATTCTTACCTGCTCATCAACACTTTTGAGAGGATCAATATGTACTTTTGCTTCTTCCATTGCAGTTTTAATACGGGCCGGTGGGTGAGGTGCACGCGTTTGCGGATTAAGCGCATTATGAGCAATAATGCTTACAACCTGCTTTGTCTTTTCTTCAAGGAAATATTTTCTCTGTTCCTGGGTAAGCTGTAGTTCTCCATGCATTATAATGTTGCCTGCTACTTCATAAACATCATCCGTACCAAAACTGTTAATGATATCGGACTCTGCTGCATGGTCTCCCTTCTTTGCATCGGTGAAAATATCTTCAACAGCAAGGATTGTCTCCAGCTTTACATCATTTCCTTGCCTGTACTCAAGAGCACCATCCGGGTCAACCAACACTTCAAAATGGTTACTACCTTTCTTAAGGCGGGCAATTAAAGCTTCATCAAGAGATACCATAATTTTTCACACCTGTACTGGATTTACTGTTCTGCTTCTTCATCTTCTGCGTCTTCGGTTTCATCTTTGTGGTTTTCAAGGATCCGCTCCACATAGGATTCAACCTGCTGACTGGAATATTTGGAGAACATCTTATCTTCCACTTTCACCACACCTACTTCCAGAGTGGATGCATCCAGTTTCATGTCTGAAGCATTGTAAAGGGCTTCCATACCAAGCATAATAGCTTCATCCAGATCCATTCCGTCCTTGTATTTTTCTTCGAAAACTTCCATGAAGGCGTTTCTACCTGCACCGATTGCTGTTGCCTTATATTCAAGTAGTGCTCCGCTTGGATCTGTTTCAAAGAGTTTTGGTGTGGAGCCATCAACACCTGCTATTAAAAGAGCTGTTCCATAAGGACGTACGCCTCCGTACTGAGTGTAGGTCTGCTTGTGATCACAAATCTTCTTTGAGAGCACATCAACACTTATAGGCTCATCATAGGAGACAACATTAACCTGTGCTTCTACTCTGGCACGATCTACAAGAGCACGTGCATCAGCTACAAGTCCTGAAGTAGCTACCCCGATATGTTCATCAATCTGGAATATTTTTTCAATGGATTCAGCTTCAATCAAATGACTGGTAATTCTTTTGTCCACCAGGAGGACTACACCGTCCCGGGCTTTGATTCCAGCAGCTGTGGTTCCTCTCTTTACTGCCTCACGGGCGTATTCTACCTGAAATAACCTGCCATCAGGACTAAAAACCGTGATCGCTCTATCATAACCCATTTGTGGTGCCATCTGCATTTCGTATCTATCTCCTATTAATTCTTATGCACGTGGTATCGATAACAACGTATAATATAGTTTCTATCCATTTATATGTGTTTGTCGTCAGGGACGTTATATGAATCCCTTTTTTCAATGTACTTTTCGGTTGCCGATCGCACAGTACCTGCAATTCCAAGCACATTTACAATTGCAGGATAACCACCTACTCTTGTAATTGTAGCAAGTATAGCCCGGGTCAGGTCTTCTGAACCTCGCTTGCAACGAAGTATACCCATGTTATCATTAAAATCAAGCAGCCTGATACCGGCCTGACTTGAACCAAAATCGCCAATTAATGCAGCGGAATTGGAAAATATCTCATTGAGAAAATCCTCCCGTGAAACCCGCACCTCGCATATTAATTCCAGTGCAAGATACCTTTTCGGGTCCCGAAGAGTAGGAGGGAGTACTTTCATTAGCAAAGCTCCTGACTATTGTATTGAATAATGCGAACACCTTGCGGAGTTGAGGTATTTCTTCTGTTGCGTTTGATGATTCCTTCCGGAATAGTACTCAAAGCTGCATTTGCTTCATCCTCTTCCATACCGAACAACCCGGCAAGCGCAATCATTTCCCTGGGAGCCCGCATGTCATAGCAGGACATTGCATTGCTCGTAAGTATTGTGGGAACATTGTATTTTCTTGCAAGCTGTAAATTTTTCCTGAAATGTCCCAGAGCATGTACCCGCCTTCCACCCCTCTGTTTGATTATGACATCAAGGTTGAATGCGATTGCCACTTCATTATCGTGGGCTGATTTTGCAAGGACATGATTAAAACCATTGTCTCTGCCGGTGGGAAGATTAGTCAGGACATCTACATTGGGATTTTCTACTGCACTGCGATTTATGGATTCACTGCCCCCATGAACCACAAGAACATCTACTTTCTTACGAAACTTCCCAACAAAACCATGAAGTCTTGAAGAATTACGGACTTCTATCTCCACTCCATGAATCAGTTCTATACCTTCATGCGAACCATCAGATGGTGGTTCCTTATCAATATGATTCGTTATACCAATTCCTGAATATCCAAAATGGTTGGCAATTGAAAGCATCTGGTTTACAGAACTTGAACCATCCGGAAGCACATGGACATTCAAGTCGTAGTAATCAAATCTGCTCAAAAAAATCCTCCAGCATTTCAAGGGCTTTATTCCTATCTTTAGGATAAGTGGCGATTTTTATTTTGACAGCAATCGCATCAGAAGATGATTCCGTAACAAGTTTTCCAGAATATGCTTCCTGCTTGCTAAATCGTAGATGTAGCATCAGCTGATCATCAAGACGCTCATCAAGTTGGCGAAAAAGTTCATCTCTTTGGGATTTGGACAATTCCGAAACCAGACGGTTCATTAACGCAGAAGTTTCAGCCTTGCGCTTAAAATCCAGACTATACAAAGCCATCGGGTTACCGTAATGTCCCTCCACAACCAGAGAATTTATCTGCTCATCGATATCCGAAGAGTTGCGGATAACATCCGGTAAAAGAAATTTCAGGGCAGAGATTACTCTGTCCCTGTCTTCGGTTGCATGCGCAGTTACGCGCAATGTTATATAGTGAATCACTTGCCCTGGTTATTGTTGGACCGGACACTCGGCCTGGTTTTCTCCGTACCGGTTCCTTTACTGCGCATACCTCGACTCTTTCTTCCTGCGCTTGTTTTTCCACGGAAAGTACGTCCCCGGCTGGAACTGTCACATATCCATTTAAGGTCCTTGTCTTTAACAATGGCAGGATGGAATGGATCCACAAGAATTGCTTCAAACCATTTATTCTTTCCATCTTCTCCTATCCAGTAAGAGTTGAGTACTTCCATGTTAGGATGGCGGCGCGAAGCCCTTTCCTCGGCAATTCTCTGGAGACTCTTTTCTCCTGTGATCTTGTTTTTACCCATATGCTGGGTCCTTCTTCCACGCATATAACGGGAATTACGCCTGCTCCCACGGTGCACCTTTACACGTACGACTGTGATTCCCTGTTTTGCCTTATATCCAAGGGAACGTGCGCGGTCTATACGGGTAGGCCTTTTTACACGGGTTACTGAGCCTTCACGTCTCCATTCCTGAAGTCTTTCCCATCTGAGATCCTTTACATAAGAATCATCAGGTCTTTTCCATGCGTCTCTTACATAACTGTAAAATGATTTTGACATTATTTCACCTTGTTTCATTCATTGACGGTTCAGCCATAAAGGCCACACTCCAACGGGATTTTTTCCCGTAGATGAAACACGCCGCTAATACGACGGCAATATGATTTAAAGGTTTGTGTTACAAAAGAAAAGGAAAACGTGGGGCTGGTGAGATTCGAACTCACGATCGACGGGTCTCTCCGAACAACTGCACTTAGCAGCTTTGACTGTTCTTATGAACACATATCAGTGCTCCAACGGTTCCTCACTGGCAAACCCCGTCGGGCAAGCCTCAGTAGACCCGTTGTTCATCATTTATCCGCTGGAGCCCGTCGCCATTCCTGGCTAGGCCACAGCCCCGCAAAACACGTTGCATGAAACGTGTAAGCATCCACCCAATACACCTCATATATAATATATTTACCGGTGCAGAGGCGGATAACCCGGCAAATATGTAATGAATTTACTCATAATCTTCCAGCAGATCTGCCAGCTCAATGCAAATCTTCTCCACCTGTGCCGTCATTTCCTGACGGGAGTGTCCCAACAAACGTCCTATATAAAAAGCCCCTCCTGCACCGACTCCTTCTTTCACATAGCCCTTCTCATATTGCTGGAGGCCCAAAAATTTTGATTTGCCAAATCCGAGATCTTCAGCAAACATTTCTACTCCAATTTGTTTTGCCAAATCACGGAAATTTGCAGTTTCATCATTTGCCACATAGCTAGTAGTAACAATGGAAAGATTACTCGTATCCATTCCCATATGTTTTATAATGCTGAATACGGCAGCCATCTGTGTTCCACCTGCAAGAATTACACGTGTACCATTACCTATACCGGAAACAAGTCCGGCAACTGCAGGCATCATGGGATCACCCACACAACGTACAGCTTCAAGAGGATCCTGCCTGAGTTTTCCGTGAGTGATATCTGAAGATTCAAGAGCTTGCTTTACAACCTGTGCTTTCAGTCCTATAGGATTTGCTGAAGCACTACTGCTCACTTTTCCATCATATCCCAGAGCGTTTAGAACCGCCTGAGCAGTTGTCGTTCCGCCCGGAATACTCTCTCCGATAACTATAAAATCTGATTTATCTTTAAGGTTTTTACCTGTTTCTTCTGCACGTTTGAAAACGGTGTGCGGATCTTCTACTGCGATTTTATTACGTATATCCGCCCCTGCAGGGACTTCAAGGTCTATCATAGGTACTTTAGGAGTGAGTTTCATACCCGCACGCACAAACACATGAGGCACTCCCGTAGTAACCAGAACGGCCCGGGTAGTAATCCCTGGCGTAGGAGTGTTAAAAGGAGGAGTCATAGGCAGTACGGGAACACTTATGATATTTCCCGTTTCCAGCACTTCAGCATCTCCTGCAGGAGTATAATCTGTCAGTTTGGCACTCTTTCCTGCGGCTGAAAGACCCTCTATATATGCAGTTTCGGTGTTGGAAAGCACACATACGAAAAGAGGCTTTTCGGGTACATCTTTATGTCCAGGTAGGAATGAATCCATGATAACCACTGTTTTATTTTATTAAATTCAATAGGTTCTTGAAATATAAATGGAATTGACTGCCTCTTCACCACACAGAGGGCATTTTTTACCCTTACAGCCAGGTTGTTCATTCGGTATTCCAAGTATTCCGGCTCCAATGACATCTTCCATCTCTTTACCGCAATCTTTCTTTCCACACCAGTAAGTCTGAACAATTCCATGAACCAGTTTATCTTTGATCCCTTCCAGACCTTCACAAAGGAAAATATGTTCCCGTAATTGGGCCTCAGCCTGTGAATACAGGTTTTCATGTATATCTGCGAAGGTGTCCTTTATGGTTGAAGCTATATCTTCAAGTGGAATCTGTTCTTTTTCACCGGTGTCCCTTCTTGCCATCATTGCTGCCTTATTTTTCAGGTCACGGGGACCAATTTCCAGCCTGATCGGTACACCCTGCATCTCCCATTTGTAGTATTTGGCACCCGGGCGCTTATCGCTATCATCAGTCTTGACCTTAATACCGGCATCCTTGAGCTCTTCTGAGACCTTTTCACAGGCTGCAAGAACTTCTTCGGGATTTTTGAATATGATGGGAATAATAACAACCTGCACAGGGGCGACCTCAGGTGGAAGTACAAGTCCCTTGTCATCACCATGAGTAGAAATTAGTGCTGCAAGACAGCGTTCAGAAACACCATAACAGGCCTGGTGAGCATATACCTGCTCCCCTTCAGAATCTTCATAGGTTATTTCAAAAGTCTTTGCAAAATTATCGCCCAAATGATGGGCAGTACCCACCTGAAGCGTTCTCCCGTCAGGCATCAGTGAATCAACAGCAATCGTATAATCCGCACCCGGAAACTTATCCCAGTCGGGTCTTCTGGAAGACAGTATCGGTATCGCAAGCCTGTGGTAGAATTCAGTATATATCCTTATTGCCTCATCTACCTGGCCGGCTGCTTCATCCCATGTAGCATGAACCGTATGCGCTTCCTTGAAAGAAGTGATCTCCCTGAGGCGGATAAGGGGACGCGTGTGTTTTGTCTCATAACGGAATGTGTTGACAATCTGATACAGGCGCAAGGGGAGGTCTGCATGAGAGCGCACCCAGAGTTTATACATCGGATATATGGCTGTTTCACTTGTGGGACGTAATGCAAGCTTTACTTCAAGAGGAGATGTCCCCCCATGGGTCACCCAGTAGACCTCATCCTCAAATCCCTTTATGTGCTGTGCCTCTTTCATAAACTCGGATTCAGGGACAAGCAGAGGAAACATTGTTTCTTCATGGTCCCTGTCAAGAAGTTCCCTCATAATAGAATATGTTTTTTTTCTGATAGTAAAACCGAAGGGATGCCATACATAGAGACCCTTTACAGGGTAACGTACATCCATTATCTTTGCAATTTGGAGTAATTCATTATACCATTCACTGAAATTGTCTTTTGATGGCAATGATGCTTCTTTTTCCTGTTCGCCCATAAAGTCACCAGAAATTGTTTTTAAAATCCTGCGAAGATAAATAAACCCATTATTTTTAGTCATTTCCAAGAGGTTGGATATTTTCAGAAGAGTCAACCTTGAGATTAGCGGAATCAGCATCCAGAATTACCATCCCTGTTTTAAGTGCTGATGCCTCCTCCGGAGTAAGATTGCTGCATGATGCCCTCTCAGATATAATAGTGCTGTTACCCAGTGGATCTTCCATTATGACGGTAAGATTAGCCTTACTGGAAAGTGTATCATTTAACCTTTTCAGAATATTTTTCCCTGCAGCCTCTTTTTCCGGATCATCTTGCGACCATTTTATTGCAGTTTTCACTACATCCCTGACTCTGTAGAGCAATCCTTCAATATTTGTTACATAGGAATCAGAAACATTACCTGGTTCGATAACAATACCAAGTTCAGGAATCCTTACAGTTCCAGATATTGACCGGATAACCCTGCAGTTAAGGTCTTCTTCCTTTTCTATTTTCAATTCACAACGTATCGGCTCTTTCTGAGCCAGGATCATAGTGTCTGTAAAACGAAAACCACAGCCACAACGACTCGTTACATACATAACTTCACCAAAAAAAGGTATATCGTCACTCTGCCAGTGCATGATCATTTCATTGTGGCAAAGAGGACAGGTGGTTTGGGTATCAAATCCCTCTTTCCTTTCGCTTTCTGGGTTCAATATCTCCCACCAATTACCTTGGACCTGTCTATTTTTACGCCGGTTGGTGTTACCAATACCTGATCTTCTTTAATCCCCGCAATATCACCGTGGACATCAATTATAACTTCCTTGAGATCTTTCAAAGCACGATCCAACATCAATTTATCAGCCTTTATATTGGAAATATCAATCATAAGGATATTACCGTCATATATTTCCTTTTTAAGGGACGGTAATTCATTAAGATTGGTAAGTTCAGCAACCCTTACGTAAGTTTCAGCAGGTTCTTCATCCATTACCTCTTCATACTTACCAAGATCAAGTTCAGTGTACTCCTCTGCAGAAGACGTAGCTTTAGTTCCACTTCCGAACAATTTGTCCATGAATGCCATAATCCACACCTTTTATTTTGAATTAAAGATCTAATGTCCTTATAACGTTCATTATATTTTAAAGATATCTTTGTCTTAAAGTTCCAGATTCCAGAATTCATCACCCACATAATGCAGGGATTCTACTGCTTTGCCTGAATCCGCAACCATCTGAGGTCCAGGCACAAGGGCCTTTCCGATAGCCAGTGGTTTTTTATGAGTTTCCTCTTTTATAACGACAATATCCCCTTCTTTGATAACAGGATCTGCCGAAACAATACCCGGACTCATTATATCCGCGCCATTAATTACAAATTTAACGGCGCCCTGGTCCACAACTACCACGTATTCATTTATACCATATTCAAGCACACCCCTAACTGTAGGGTGCCAGTCTTCCTCATATTTGAAGAATAAGATTTTACCCTCTACGATGAGGACTTCCATGTCATCTGCCCGGGCACTTTCTATTTTGCTATCTTCAAGACGGCTAATTTTGCCAAACTTTTCTTCCATTCCTTCAAAAAGTTTCTTCCTATCGGATTTTCTCAATTGTACCCTTGATTTAACCTTCAAAATATCACCCGGACGGATAGATCTGATCGTATTAGAATAAAAGTTGCCATAAGGATTTAAACCTTTATGCCTAAACCGGTTTGTTCACTTTGCCTAAATTATTTATAACCCATTGTCGTATTTAGTGAAAAATACATCTGACAATCTTGATTATCTATTACACATATGAACCTACAGAATAATCTGAATTTCAGGGTCTTTAAAGGAGAATATTATGAATAAATATGATGCCATTGTAATTGGTGCAGGAGCAACAGGCCTGCTTGCCGCACTTACACTTTCAAAACACGGAAAGAAAGTACTGGTACTTGAAAAAAATAACCAGGTTGGAGGGAACTGTAACAGTTATGATGTTGATGGTTTCCAGGTCGATACTGGACCCCATGCGATAACCCACCTGAAAGCAGGTCCTTTGAAAAGATTGATGGAAAATTACTTTGACTACCTTCCTGTTTTCGAGGATTACGGAAATTATTTTGTCAGAACTGAACGCAATTTTCTAAAAGTACCATCTAATCTCAAAGAATTTGCTGTATTCGATGCACTACCCCGTAAAGACAGATTACTTATTGCACAGACCCTCACCAAAGAATTGACACTTTCTACCTTCGGCGTCGATCTTTCGAAAAAATCTGTATATGATGCACTACCAAAGACACTTTCCACAGACTCATACAATTTTGTTGATGCAATCTCCCATTTCCTCTCCGGCAAATCAATGAAGGAAACCTCGGTGCACAGGATATTAACAGGGAGCAGTTTTGTCAGGGACAGTATTACACAGGCACAATTTGCCAGCATTGTATCAAAACCCGACAGACCACCGGTTGAATCCATCCTCCAATCCATAATCCCTGCAAATTACCACAACCAACTACAACTTCGGTTTAACAGTGTATCAAGCCAGTTTTCATCCCTGGGAAGGCTTGCAACAAACAAGGCAAATTATTCCCAGGGGTACCCCCGAAAAGGTCTCAAAGCACTGCTCAATGCCATCCTGTATTCTTTACCCGATTCAGTTGATATAAAGACTGAGAGTAAGGCTAAAAAGATACTTGTTGAAAACAATCAGGTTACAGGAGTGGAAAGCGATGAAATCTATCTTGCAGACATAGTCATACACACCGGTTTTGTAAAGCATT
>Ga0208153_100355_pt1 | contig 14484 bp, 19 predicted proteins | sample Wag42014_10_18_FD_187331 | JGI IMG/M metagenome (GOLD analysis project Ga0208153, IMG submission 187331) | Deep subsurface shale carbon reservoir microbial communities from Ohio, USA - Utica-2 Time Series 2014_10_18 (SPAdes) (version 2) ... | reverse complement strand
AAATAATTATGCTGTTAAATAATTATGCTGTTATGTAATTATGCTGTTATGTAATTATGCTGTTATGTAATTTATAAAATTCAGAATATTAAAATTAATATTAATAATAAAGGAATAATTTTACTATTGAAGAATTCAATTAATAGATGACTTTTAATTCGTAATTTAGATGTTTTATGAATTAAAGTTTAGGTGGGGTAAATTTTAATGAGGTGATTATAATTGGCTAAAATTATAAAAGGTAATCATGATGGTGAAAATGGTGAGAACAAAACCTATACTATTCCAGGTAGAGGCTCTAATATTTTAGGTAAGACTTTGGCTAGAGAAATTGAAAAAGAAAATAAACATCCCAATTATGGGGTCTATGAAAGAAACGGAGAAAAATATATAAGAGGCAAAGCAGATAATAAAAAAAATAATAATGTAAATAATTAATTAAATTCCTTATCCCATCTAAAACTTAATAGAGAGTATTTTTTATTAATTAAAATCAATTTAGGAAAAGTAAGTTTTGATTCTAAGTTAATTTGAAAGATGTTAATTGTTTAATTGGGTTGATTAGATATATAACAGCATAGTCAAAAGTTTTTATTATTTAAAATATAAAGGTTTTCAATTCTTCACATATAATTATTAGATTATAGGTAAAAAATTATAGAGCAACAGTCAAAGTCGATTCTACAGCTGCAAGAATAAAAATATTAGTTTATTCAATAAACTTCAAAATTAATTCACTTAAAGTCTATATTTTATGAAGTTTTAATATTATATACTGGATTTTAAAGAAATAATATAATAAAATGCTAAAAAAGAGGTGATTAATTTATGAGTAATGAAATTACTATAAAATCTTATTTATTTTTACTTTTAATATTTCCTGTGATGGTAGTTTTAACTATTGCTAATTTTTTAATTTCTAATATATTGTTATTCTTTTTATTCTCAATTGTTTCACTTACTTCAGGTTTTTTATTGATTTTATTTAAACAAGCGAATTTCATAATACGCTTAATTTAGTTTAATTCAAAAAAATATTGTCTACGAATCATAAAAATAAGCCTTTTAACTTGAAATTATAGGTTTTAATGATTTACCATAGATTTACTGCTAAATTTAGACGCACTTAGCTTGGGTATCTTAAAATCATGTTTTAAAAAGATATTTAAGCAGCTAAAACTTGATTTTGGAGTTTGATTTTCTCGGCTGCAATTCTTGCAGCTATCAAACTGATAGAACTTAATAGCAGATGAGTTTTAACTTTTTTAGTTCCCATTACAGTTAAGTTTTCTAAATTTAAATGCTCTTTTAGTCTGGAAAAAGTTCTTTCAACACTGGTTCTTTTGTTGTAGATCTTTCTCCAGGTTCTAGAATCTCTATGTGGAGTTGAAATATATCTTGGGTTCTCTTTTGGTCTGGTTTTAGTTACTCGACCATAGTTGCTGTTAGAACACCACTTAGTACCATGAATACAATCAACTTTACCACATACATGTGGGCATCTAAATTTGTTGACTCCCTTGTAATGACCCCAGTAATACATTTTGTGGCCTCCACTGCAGACTGGTGTTCCTTTAAAATCATAGAATCCAGCTGGTGGCTGTTTAGCATTACGCTTGTTAATTGGGATAATAGCCTGAGACTCCTGCTCAAAGAGAATATGTTCATAGATATCAGTATAATCATAGCCTGAATCCATTGTCCAGTATTTAGGTTTAGTTAAATCTCTTTTAGCTAAAAAGTCATTGACTTTTTCAACTAATGGTATTGCCTGAGTTTTATCTGCATGATTAGCTGGAGTTAAAGTTAAAGCAATTGGTAATTCTGATTTAGTTTCAACTGCAGCATGTATCTTCCAGCCATACCAGGTTATCTGATTTTTATGGGAGTCAAATTTAGTACCCCAATCAGGGGTAAAAGAATTTTCCTTATCTATCTTTGACCTTGGCTTAGCTCGTTCATAAGCTTCCAGTTTTGAAGCATCAATAGCCATTGTCTCAGTGTCCAATAAGTCAAAATCTATACATTGATCCAAAAGATTATTCATCAGTATTTCCAGTTCATCAGTCTCAGATAATTTGCTGTAATATCGGCTAAAAGTTGACTCGCTGGGCACCCTGCCAGTGGTAGAAAAACCACAAACATATCTGAGGTATGGACTTCTATCAATTTTGCTTACTAAGTCTGCTCTAGTAGGAATCTTTTCGATCTGTTGGACCAGAAAAGCTCTTAAAATAGCTTCTGGATTGTATCCAGTAGGACCTTTATTAGACTTAGGTTTTATCTTTTCAACAACAGGTTTAAGATCAATAGGATCTAAAATACAAATTAATTTGTCTGTTTCCGATAAATTTACTAATTCTTCAAAGGGAAAGAGACACTCTTGTCGAATATTATTAATAGGGCTTCACCTTCTTTCGAGTTTTTTGGGTGCTACTATTAAATTCGACAAGATTGGGGTGAAGCCCTTTTTATATCATTAAATTCTTTGTTATATCAAGGCTTATTTTTATGAAATTCGCTTAAACCAGAAAAAAAGATAAAAATTAAATATGGAGAAAATATATTAATAAATATAGGGTAGGAGAGATAAAAAATGGAGGATACCAATTATGATGAATATGAAATTAATTTAGTAGAATATATTATGTTATTATGGAACAATAAATTTTTTATTATTAGTTTAGTGATATTAGCTATTTTAATTGCTTTTGTTTATAGTACATTTATAATTGAGCCAGTTTATGAGGCAAAGTCAACCTTATTAATTTTAACTCCAAAATATAAAAGTTCTTTGGAGGTAGAATCTTTTTCTATAAATACATATAAAAATTTAGCTATGACTGATTCGATCAAACAGAAAATTATAGATAATTTAGACTTAAAAAATGAAGATGGCGAAAGGTACAGTGTTAAGCAATTAGACAATATGATGGAGATTGAAATTCTCGCATCAGAAGAAAATGATAATGGAGATGCACCTTTAATAGAATTAAGAGTTTCAAGCAAAGAACCTGAATTAGCAGCAGATATAGCTAATGCTTGGGCTAAAAACTTTATAGCTGATAGCAAAGAAATAAGACAAAATGAGGTTAGGGAAGTTGCTACAGTGATTCAGGAACAGTTTGAAGATACTGAAAAAAAACTTAATAATCTTAAATCAGATTTATTAGCTTTTAATAAAGAAAATAGATTGGGATTGTTAAAACAGAGATTAAAGAATAAGGAAAATTCGTTAAATCAAAATAATAAAAATATCATTAATTTAGAAAATGAACTTGGATCTAAAAATGCTCAATTTAAAAATACTGTTGAACAAGTTGAATCTATGGAAGAAAATAATATTTGGATTGGGGAGTTAAATAATAAAAATTATAGCGATAAAAATTATGATTTATTAAAAATTAAAAATTTATATGTTAATTATCAGGAACAATTAAAGCTATTTAATCAAAAAAATGATTTAACTCTTTTACAGGAAAAAATAAAATCAGTAAGAAATAATATAATTAAATATAAGACAAGAATTTCAGAATTTGAAAATAATTCAATTGAACTTAAGGAAGAAAATAAAGGATTATCTAATATTATCGAAGAAGAAAATGAAAGATGGATAATTAGTAGAAGTATTGATAATAATACTTTATGGAATAATCTTTTATCTGAAACAGAAATAAATATATTAGAAAAATTAAAACTTGAAGATGAAATGGTAAATCCAATTTATAAAAAAGCAAAAGATAATTTGACTGAAAATCTTGTTATTTTTGAAAAGATACAACCTTTAATTGAATATTATAATAGACAAATTAATAATGAAAAATCTAAACTTCAAACATTGAATAAAGAATATTACTTTTTAAAATTAAAAAAAGACAATATAAATATTAATCTATCAAACTATAGAGATTCCTATAATAATTATGCTCAAAAATACAAAGAATTAATAAACAAAAAATTAAATTTAGAATTAAAAATTGAAGAAATTAAAGCTGAACTAGATTATTATAAAAATAATAAAGGCAAGTTAACTTCTGAAATAAAAGAAATGCAAAATCAATTGTGGGAAGGTGAAAACAAAAAATCGTTAATTAAACAACAAATTGATGATGTTCAAAAGACTTATAATTCTTTAGCAAGTAGAGTTGAAGAAGCCAGAATTACGGAGGCCCAGAGAACTAGTGATGTTAAATTTTATGCTGAAGCTATTAAACCTTCCAGTCCATTAACTAATAATAATAGATTAAATATGGCAATAGCTGCTGTTTTAGCACTTATGTTAGCGATATTTATAGTATTTTTTAAGGAATTTATAAAAAATGCGGATTTAAGTCAATATGAATAGAAATTGATAAAAATCTTCGTAAAAGAGGCAATTAACGAATTTAAGCTGCAAAAAAACTGGTTTAAAATCAAAAAAACCCACTCCAGGGAAGGGAGTGGGATAAAACAAGGAGAAAAGTATCTACTACTTCAATTTATGTAATAGTTGCCCTCTGCAGCAACTTTTAAAAAGAGAAAATTTGAATTTTTACTCTGATTAAATATTATCACTGAACAATTAAATCCTCTTTAAAAATACATTAGAAACAAATTAAATAAAGGATATTTAAGTTCAAGAGTGAATATTAATAATAGTTCAGAATATTTTGTGAAGGAGTGTTAGCTATGGCTAAAGAGTTTGATTTTGAAGGCAATAAGAAAAATATTGAAGTAGTAGCTAAAAAATTAAGAGAAAGAAATGAAGCTGAATATGACGCCATAAAAGAGCTCTACAATCTATTATTAGTTAATGATTGTTCAATAACAGAATCTTGTTTGAATGAAGTTGCACTGAAAGAAGGTAGTAACAATCCAGAATTCAACAAATTAAATGAAGAATATAAAAAGCTAAGAAGTACATTTGATAATCTGTTAGGATCTTCAATGAGCTTTGAGGCCTTATCAGCAGCTGAATATCTCGAAGATTATGCTAAGAGAATAATTTATTCAGAAGATAAAGGAAAAGTGATTTCTGAAACTGAAAAAGAGCTAAAAGAACGAATAGAATTCAATAATAAAAAACTAGAAAGTGATAGGGAACATTATGAAGAGTTTCCCGAACATTACTACAATAATGAGGAAGAAATTGAAGAGAACAAAGATGAGATTTATAAATTAATTGATGGATCACATTATTTATTGAATTTGATAAGTGATTTAAAAAAAGAGATGGAAAAATCTATTGCATAAAAATTTATAAAAAAGTAAGAGCAGCTATCTTAAACAACTGGATAGGCTGCTCTTTTATATTTAAAACTACTTTTAAATTTTTGATTAATAAACCAGGTTAGTTGAATAGTTTCAAAACATCTTTTAAACTTATTTCTGCTCCAATTTATCTAACAATCCCTGAATCCTCTCATTATAATCATCTCTAATTTCCTGCAGCTGCTCCTGGTATTCTTTTTCCTGTTCAAGCAGTGCTCGCTCTTTCTCATTAGTTAGTTTTTCCTTCATATTCTCCATAGCATTATCTTTATTTTCAAGCTCCTGATTAAGTGATTCAACCTTAGTATTAAGCTGCTTATTTTCTTTTTCTTTTTCTTCCAGTTCAGCTCCTAGTTCTTTCAGGCGTTCCTTCATTTTTGGTAATTCTTCCAGCTGTTCATCTTTCTTATAAATTTCGGTTTTCAGATCTTGTTTCTGCTGTTGCAGATTATAAATCAAATCATCTTTTGTTTCCAAAGAATTCTCTAGCTGATTATTTTCTTTTTTTAAATCATTTAAAACACCTTTTAAATCTGATAATTCTTCCGAGAGAGATTCTATTTCTTCTTCAGAGGTGTCTTTTAGCTTCTGATACTGTTCTTTTAATTCTTTATGTGTGTCCTCTAAATCAGCTATTTCTTCGTCTTTTTCCTCCAGTTGTTCTTTATACTTATTATCCTTCTCCCTTAAAGCAACAGCCATTTTCTCTCCCATACCAGTGAATATATTAGTGATTTCTTTTTTAATTTTGTTGAGGGAATCTAGATCTCCACTTAATTCAGGAACCTCCTCTTTAACGGAGTTAATATTATAAAGCCCCAGTAAATGTTCGATGAACTCTCCTCGGTTCTCAAAATCGCTCATGTCAGCCATCTTATTTATTTTATCTTTGGTATTTTGATCCACTTTAACACTCCATGTTTCGCTCATTTCAATACCTCCTTAGATTTTTTATTAAATCTTTATTTAAAATATAATTTATAAAAATTAAAAGTTTACATAAGTTTACTATAGTTTACTAAGTATATTAAGTTATAATATAAGTTTACTAAATATTTTGATAATAGTCAAACAAAATTATAAAGAAGGACAATTTGTTTAGACAAAGAATTTATTATTAGGTGATATAAATGAAAAAAGTAATTAGAGGAACTTCTTTTCAGAGAACTTATGATGGTAATTTTGATATGAGGGTTTATAAGCAATTTAAAAATATTGCTAAAAACAAAAATCATAGTCTAAATATTTATATAAACAAAAAAATTGAAGAGCTTCAGGATGATATAAGATTACAAAAATATAATGAAAATGATTTTTATGAAAATAAGAAACTATTTTTAAAGAAGAAAAATCACAAGTTTACTAAAAATATGTATTATATACATGGTCTAAATATGCGTGATTATTTGCAGTCGGTAATGGAAGAAGTAATTAGAAATAACGATATTAGCTAAAGCAAAAGATGTTTTGTTTTCTCCTGAGATTTTATTATTAATTTTGTAAGAATGAAAGATCTTTCAAGTTAATTTAAGTAGATAAACGAACAAATGTATGATAAAATATACTTAAAACTACTTTTATTTGATTTGAAAGGTGGTATTGAAATGAATTTTAAGGACAGGGGAAATAAGAAGTGGACTGCTATGATGCTTATTGAGCATAGGGATAGATTGAAAGAATTGAAAGCTAGTGAGAAGGAGAGGAAGAAACCTATTTTAGATGATCAGGAGAAAAAAGTGATCAATTATAGACTGCAGCAGGCATTGCAGAATAATTTATCTGTAGAAATTAAGTATTATGAGGATAAAAGATTTAAGATAACTAATGGAAGAATAGATAAGGTGGATATTAATCAGAAATATATTCTTATTAATAATTTAAAAATTCCACTTGATAATTTATTGGAAGTAAAATTAGAGTAAGAATCTCAAATTGATCACAAAAAAAGACTAATGGAAGGTGAAAACTATGAAAGAATATGTAGTTACAGCAAAGGTAAAAGGGTCCTCTCCAGGCATAGGTAAGATAACTAAGACATTAATGGCAGAAGGCAAAGAAGAGGCTCTAAATAAATTCTATGAGCATTATGATAATCCCAAACCTGGTAATTACGGTAGAAATGATATTGAGCTGGTTTCAATCAGGGAGGTAACAACTGAAAATAGAGATAGTTTTCATTAAATTTATTACCCCAAAAAACTCGAAAGTGATTTCAAGTTCGAGAGTTCTGGGGTGTTTTTTTATGTCTTATTTTTTTCAAAGAATTGCTCCATTGCAGTGTGATATATTCTTTTCTTATCTATTTTATTTATTTCAGAAAAGTATTCAAGATCTTTAAGCAGCTCACTTGTGATGTTAGCACTAATTTGAGTCTTATCTTTTGGTTTTATATCCTGAAAGGACCAGGTTATTTTTTTATCCTCTCTATCAAGATAATCTTTTATAATCATTCGGCTTAACTCACTCCTGTTTAGACCATATTTTTCTGCATAATCAAAAAATTTTTCTGCCAGCTCATCAACTATCCTCATTGTAAGGTAATCGGCATCTTGAGTTGGAACCATTTCATTGTATAATTTATGGTTTGGATTCTTGGCTGACATTATAATTAACTCTTTTTCTTTGAGTCTGGCTTCTATTTGAAAATTAAATTTTTCGATTTCTTCAATTATGAAATCGCTCCAATGATATTTTTCTACTGCAGCTAGAAATTTTTCATTCAAATTGTCTTTTTTTCTAATGTTTCTTTGTTGTTGATATTTTCTGACTTCAAAATTATTGGTTTGTCCATAATATACTCCCATATCTTTGTAATTTATTATTCTATAAACTGAGTATTTCTGCATTTTTATTTCCTCCTTTAGTTTTTGAATGCTTAAATTGAAAAAGTCCCCAGAATAACTTTTAGTTCTTAGTTTTAGTTAGCCTGGGGATGTTAATTATACTGCTTATGCTTTTGTTATTACTATTTTTTCATCTTTTACTTTGAGGTCTAATAAATCTAATTTTTCTATGCTTGCTTTTTTCCTTAACTTGAATGGCAGCATGACTCTTCCAAGCTGATCTACTTTTCTCTGTTCTGTTTTCACTATTATCGCATCCTTTCTTTTTTTTACCTAAATTTCGTATTTTTTGAGGAGTTAATGTGTCTAGGAATTAATCTATATTCTTATTATACTATAAATTTCTTTTAATTCAAGTATTTTCCAATTATTTTTAAATTATTTTAATTTTTTATAAAACACCCCAGTTTTACTCCCTTTTGGGTAGAGCAAAACTGGGATTAATTATTAAAATATAATTATATATATTTACATAGAAAAAACCTCAGTATTCTTGAAAATAAAAAATTCAAGTTCTACTGAGGTGGGCTTCTGTTCTACTCTTCAATTTTCTCTTTCATTTTGTTTACACAGTCAGTACAGATATGTCTGTCTTCAAATTCAATTAGATTATCCATTGAGCCGCAGTATTCACAACCTGGTTCATATTTTTGGAGAATTATCTTATTTCCATCAACAAAAACTTCCATCGGATCTTTCTTGGAAATATTTAAGGTTTTTCTTAATTCGATTGGAATTACCATTCTACCAAGGTCGTCAATTTTACGAACAATACCAGTTGATTTTATTGTAATCACTCCCTCTATATTGTTTTTTATTTCTTTATATATATTTGAATATAAGTTAAATTATTCCTGCATATAGCTCAAATTTTCTCTCTTTTGGACAGAAAAAATTTGAGACTAAAAAAGACTCTAGATATTCTTGAAAAACCATTTAAAAACAATCTCAAGTGATTTTAGGATGATGATATCATGTTTTTTTTGTTCCCACTTTTCCTTTCTTCCTGGCAAAGCAAAAGTGGAACCAAAAAAGCTTTATTTAATACCTATTTTTAAAAATTTTTTCAAAATGGATTCAATTTAATAAACCCAAAAAATAAATCAGAAAAATATAGAAATACGGGGTTTAAATTGATAAAAAAGGGGTATGAAATATGAAAAAAGGGGTGGCAACTTATGATAGAGGGGGGTATCCCCCAGGTTTGCACCAGCTACGGAGGGGGTTTTATCTACAGAGGATAACTTTTTTCTTATAGATGGATTTATATCTTTTGAAAAGTCAAAAATAAAAAGTTGTGCTATTTTGTATATATTTATATATTTTTGTCATTATATTATTTAGACTAAAGTATTCTATTTTTACAATTTAAAAAATATCTGACGATATATGTCGAAAAAACAGATTTATGTTTTAAAAATTTGTAGGACAATTATGATTACAAAAAGATCCTAATTTATAAGCTTTTATAGCTATTTTTATGGAAATTTGTAGGACAATATGTGTTAAGTTTCTAATTTAAATTTTGTTTTTTCAACTTATAAATTTTACTTGTGTTAAATCTTATCTCTTAAAATAGCTCTGATCCCTTATTATATAAGTGATGAAGTGTGTATCACAAGTATTTTACTCAAGTATTAAAAATAAAACCAAAAAATCTTGCAGTCCCTTCAATAACAGTAAAGTCTCTGTACGACAAATATATATTTTAATATTTAACAGCTACAACAATTATAATTTGGAAAACTGGCTTAATTTTATCTTCTAGTTTCTTTTCCTTTTTTGAATTTATTTAATGCTTGGTTTAATATTCAACTAATTAAATGGACTCATAGATTTTACAGGATGAAAAAATAAAACTCCCTGATAGTTAGAACCATCAGGGAGAAAATAAAAGGGGAGATTATTTTTTTAATTGATTTTACCTGTAATAATAAATTTTATCTTGATTCTGATAATCTGAATCTGGTGTCTTAAGATTTAATAAATCATCTTTGTAATTACCTGATCTATCTATTTCAACCATTACTGGAACAGGTTTTTTTGTATTATCCAGATAAATAAGTTGATTTGATTTTTTAAATTTTTGTCTATTCTTAAATAATTTTTTAATATCTCTATAATTTGATTTCATTAATTCTACACCAGCAGTTAATCCGATAATTAATAATATGATTTGAGTTGAAAAACTTAAAGTGGCGATTTCGTCTGCAGCTAACATAAAAATATCTATTATTTGTTTCACTTGCAAAACCTCCTGTTTTTATTTTGTGATTACAACAATATTGTATATTAAATTTGTTTATTTGTCAAATATTTTTAAAAATAACTTGCAATTTAAACAAATAAATGTTATAATAGTAGTAGAAATGATTTAAAACTTGTTTTGTTTGCAAATTGAACTGCTAATTTAAAAATATTAGTTTAAAAGATGTTTTAAATGAAAAAGAGGGGATTAAAATGGATAATCAGATCTGGGAGAATTTAAGGAAGATCAGAAAAAATAAAAATAAATCACTTAAAGAAGTTTCTAATTCAATTGGTATAAATACCAGTAGTTTGAGTCGGATAGAAACGGGAAATTCACCGAGTGTTAGCTTTGAGACCATCTATAATTTAGCTGATTATTATAATGTAAGTCTTGAGAAATTAGCTACAAGTAATATAAATGAGGAGAATCTTAGCGATAAAGATACAGATGAAATTACTATTTCAAGAGAAGAGATGCCATACTATAGCTTGGCTATTGAAGCAAAAAAAGAAGGGTTATCGGTTGAAGACACCAAAAATTTAATTTTGCTATTTAGAAAAATAACTTCTGAAATTCAAAGAAGAAATATAAAAGATAAATATTTTGATCTAGCTCTTAAGGCAAAAGGAAACGGAATAAGTGAAGCTGAATTCAGCAGCATGGTTGATATTATGATTAAGAACAAAGAAAATGATAATTAAGGGAGGATAATTAAAGATGAAAAAAGTAACCAAACTTGAAAATTATAGAAAGAAGAAAAAAGAAGAGAAACTTTCTCAAATAGATGAAAATGGTTTCAGAGAGATACCCGAAGACGAACTTGCAGAAATGCTAGATCGAAACGGGGATCTTAAACTTGATTCTGATGATTATGATATTTATGATGAGGAATTTATTCAGGAGAATGCTGAGCATATTGCTCACCATACTCTTCCTTTCTGTACAGTATGTGATAGTCCTTTGAAAGAAGGAGACAGAGTGGATTCCTTATGGCCAATGCAATATAGAAACAATATTTGCAACTGGTGCCAAGATAAATTACCAAAGAAGATAAAAAATAAAGGTATTGTAAATCTAGAAAAACTGGAATTGGTATTAATTGAAGAAGACTATAAAAAGATAAAAGAGCATTTAAATAAAAAAGACATTTATAATATTGAGGGACATCAAATAATTACTGAAGACTTATTCCAAAAAATTAAATATCAAATTTTGAATGGTTAACTTTAATCTTTTAAGAATAAAGCTCCCAAGCAGGGAGCTTTGTTCTGAAAGGAGATTTTCTATGTCTTATGTTCAGATGAGTTTCTCATTTAAGCATTATCAATTTTGACATTAACATCAAGTTTATCTATGCTACAGTTGGGGCAAAACCATTTGATATCTTTAAACTCCTATCATTGCATATTATATTAATTATTAACTTATAATAATAACTATTATTAGGATATCAATTTCTATTGAGCTTTACAATGATTTTTTCTAATATCTTCTACTATGGATTGAGCTTTGTCCCACCCTTTTTTGGTTAACATAAAAATTCCTCCATACCATTTTTCTGCATAACCCTTTCTAATTAGAGCAGCTAATCCAGCTCGATAATCAGCTTTTGTTTTGGGTGTGCTATCATAATATTGATTTCCAATTCGGATATAAGGCTGTTCAAAAGAAGTGTTTACCAGATAAATTTTTCCTTCAGCAAAATAAGCAAAGCCTAAAATCTCGCTTTCTTCATATCCCAAAACTTCATCAGAAAGAGTATTAAATTTTTTGATTGAATCAGTGATTTCACTCAACATTTTTATCAATTCCTTTCTATTAATTTATTTAATTATATCATTCACAAAGTTTTGTTTTTAGGTCATTTTGTAATTATTTTTTAAATAAGATAAAATAAATTATAGAATAAAAAGATAAAAAAAGGAGATGCTCTAATGACTTCTAGTGATAAAGGTAGATCACCAAAAGAATCTCTTGAACAATCTCTAAAAGAAATGAAAATGATGCGTGAAGGTAAAATGAAAAAAGCTACCTGGGAAGAATTTAAAAAGACTTTAGAAACAAATAATTAGATCACTATGAAAGGTGGTATAAATTATGCCAATTTCTTTAATTTTTTATAAATTTACTATTGATTGAGATAAAAAATGAAAATTTTGTTAAAAGAAGAAAATACCGAAGGAAGAAAAGCAAAAAAATAAATATCGATGAAAGTCTTAAAAGAGGGCGAAAACTATTAGAAGACCTATAATTTCATTAGTCTAATTATAATTCAAAAATTTCTTCCCCAAAATAATTATTAATTTTTTTCTTGAACTTTTCAGAAGGATTTTCACCTTCAAAAATCCATCTTTGAACACTTCTCTGACTTGAAGCGATTTCATCTGCCAGTTTTTTAGTATTAATTTTTAAATTTTCTTTTTTACTTTTTCTTTTCATAGCTTCTACAAGCCTTTTATTCTTAACTTCATTAACTGGGGAACGGTTAACCAACTTCAATTTTTTAATTGGTGGTTCATTATGTTTCTTATAATATCGTAAATATTTTCTGCATTTCGAACAAATACTTTTTTCTTTATTTTCAACTTCCTTGCCGCAGCGAGTGCATTTATTACTTTCTCTTCTCTTTTCTCTAAGCTTTTTCATAGTTTCAGCATCAGTCATTATTATTTTATTCCTTTCTACTAATCTATTTTAAAACTAAATATACGAATCATATGTTATGGATGATCAATTAAATTTTCTTATTAAGTAAAGTATATCATTCATATTATTAGCTTTTAAGTAGTTTTTGTAATTAATTTTAGGATACTGTAATTTATAAAACTTTTTAAAAATCTATTTTGGCATCTCAAAAAGTATACATATTGAAATGTATTTCAAGTAAATTAATAGATTATCTATAAAGCCAGTAATAGCAATTCATTCAGCTATTATTTGCTTTTTGTCAAATTCGTTTCAAAACATGCTAAATTTAATTTTGGTATATCCCATAATTAACATGTATCTTTTGAAACTTTTATGATACACTATAAGTAATAATTGGAAATAGAGGTGAAAAACATGAGTGGAAGAAAATATGGTTACATAAGAGTTTCGAGTAAGGAACAAAATCCTGCCAGGCAGAAAGATGCATTATTAAAAGCTGGAATTGAAGAAGGATATATTTTTACTGATAAAATGAGTGGTAAAGATTTTGATAGACCTGAATATCAGTTAGTTAAAAGACTACTCAAGAAAGATGATGTTTTATTCATTAAAGATTTAGATCGTCTTGGTAGAAATTACAGAAAGATAAAAGAAGAGTGGAAAGAAATCACGATGGATATTGGAGCAGATATTGTTGTTTTAGATATGGATTTATTGGACACTAGAAAATATAAAGAAGGAATGGAAGAGCTTATCTCCAATATTATTCTAGAACTTCTATCATATATGTCAGAAAAAGAAAGAAAGAAAATTAGGCAGCGTCAGAAAGAAGGAATTAAAAAGGCAAAAGAAAATGGAGTTAATTTTGGTAGGCCAAAAATTGAAGTGGATGATTTTGAATATTATCATGATCAGGTTTATAATCAAGAAAATATGACTGCAGTTGAGGCTATGGAAGAAATGGATATTAGCAAATCTACTTTTTATAGAAGAAAAAGTGAGTATGAAAATAAAAACATTTAAAGAGGGAGTTAATATTTATGCTAGATAATTTCAAAAATTTTTATGGGATTATTTTTAATGGTCAAATAACTTCTATTAGTATTTTATTGCCTATTACTTTTATTTTTATCCAACTTACAAATAAAGAATACACATCTAGTTTTTTTAATAAAATATTTAAAGATAATAACTTCAGATTATACTTATTATTTTCAAGCATAATTATATTTGTATCTGGAATTGGTACATATTTGCTTACTATTAAAGATTATAATTTTTTCTCTTTTGTAAATTTTAACTCAATTGCTATATTAACCTCTGAAAAATTTGGGCTATTTTTAGTCATGTTATTTTTAGTTAATTTTATACCGTTTTTTAGGTTTATTATTTCCAATCTTAAAAGTATTGATCCATCGATTTATATAAGTAGTTATTTAGATAACTTGTCTTCTAAAGAGGTTGAAATATATCTTTTAAATAATTATGGAA
>Ga0208153_100338_pt1 | contig 15021 bp, 15 predicted proteins | sample Wag42014_10_18_FD_187331 | JGI IMG/M metagenome (GOLD analysis project Ga0208153, IMG submission 187331) | Deep subsurface shale carbon reservoir microbial communities from Ohio, USA - Utica-2 Time Series 2014_10_18 (SPAdes) (version 2) ... | reverse complement strand
GTATTTAGCGGGTATAAAACTTTTTATTACATTTCCAATCATCTCATTTTCTAATACGGCTATATGATGTACTCCCATTAAACCTTTTTTATAAAACTCTGCTTTTTTCATAAAAAGATCTCTCATTTGCAAAAAAGCTGATGCCTTTTTCTCTTTATTTGCTGCGACTATTAATAATACTGATAAAAAAGCATAAACAACATCTAGCTTCCAATTAAATATGCCTTTTAGAACAAGATATAACATAACAAGAGAAATAGCATAGGAAGAAAAAACAGCAATCGCAATAGCGCTTCTTAGACTAATAAAATACGACAAAACACTTTTCAAAACCCGCCCCCCATCTAATGGAAGTCCTGGCAGCAGATTAAAAAAAGCCATTGCAATATTAGTTTTTATAAAATAATCCATTTCTATTTGTAAAACTTGTGAAATAAATTCACCAAAAAACGCAAAAAAAATATTGGACATAGGTCCTGCCAGTGCGACTAACACTTCTAAGTCCGGCCTTATAAAGACTACGCTGTCCAAAAGAGCAATTCCTCCAAAAGGATAGATATTGACTTGTAACACCTCTACCTTTAATTTCTTGGCAATATAAATGTGTCCCCCTTCGTGGACAAAAACTGTAACAAAAATAGCAATTAATTCTTTTACAAACCCCGCCGCAATTAAAAGTAATGCAAATGCAAAAGTAGAGAAATGTATTCTTACTTGGATTCCTCTAAATTTCATTTTGCGTCTTCACTGGCAGCATCCCCTATCACAACTTTTGTCAAGGGGTCTACTGGCTTGCCATTTTCCCAAACTTCAAAATGTAAATGAGGAGCAGTAGTTTTGCCAGTATCGCCCGTCTTCCCAATTATATCCCCTTGTTTTACTTGGTCTTCCACATTTACTAAAATTTCTGATAAATGAGCGTAGACGGTTCTTACATCGTTAGCATGCCTTATAACTATGACTTTCCCTAAATATTGGTTTTGCTCATCTACCAACATTACTACCCCATCCAATGCTGCTTTCACTTCTGTTCCAATAGGAGCATCTATATCAATACCAGTGTGATTTGTCAATTGGTTTGTAATAGGGTCTGCCCTCATTCCAAAGCCAGAGGTTATCTTTCCAGTAACAGGGGCAATCATTTTGATAGAAGCCTGGGAAACATCAGAAGAAGTTTCATTCTCTGAAGTTTTTTCTTCAGTGGGAGAAAAAACTTTTATCACACTTTCTTTAAGCCAAGGAATCTTGCTTTGAACTAATTTTAAACCTTTCTTTGTGTTTTCGTAATTCATATCATAACTTAGCACACTCTTAGTAACATTTATAAAAGAAGTGGCTATAGGAACGTCAACCGCTTTAAAAAGCAAAATCATTCCTAACAAAACTAATGAAATAATTAATTGATTTTCAAATAGCTCTGCATACTTTTTGTAAGTGCTAAATTTTTTGGGAAAATAATAAGGAATTCGTTGGTATTTCATGATATATGCCTCCTTCTATGTTACATTTTATTTTGAAGGAGGCATTATTATGATAAATTATTTTTATTCTACTATTTCTCTCCACTCTAAAAGTCCTTGCTCCATTCCCTTCAATAAAACTTCTGCAGTAGCAATATTAGTCGCCAATGGAATAGAATGCACATCACAAACTCTAAGCAAAGCTAAAATATCTGGTTCATGGGGCTGAGCCGTAAGTGGATCTCTTAAAAAAATCACCATATCAATTTTATTTTCAGCTATCATTGCACCAATTTGTTGATCTCCACCAAGAGGGCCAGGTAAAAGACAATTTACCTTTAGGCCTGTGGCTTCTTTGATAAGTTGTCCTGTATGGCCTGTTGCGTATATATTACACTTTTCAAAGATATGCTTATAAGCAATTGCAAAATTCACCATAAGTTCTTTTTTTTGGTCGTGGGCTATCAAAGCTATATTCATGGAAATTCCCCCTAAAAGTTTATCTTTTGCCTTCTCATGCTTATATTTTCCAAAAGCCCTATAGCCATTAAATCTGCCACCATTGCACTTCCACCATAGCTCATAAAAGGAAGAGGAATACCTGTGATTGGCATTATCCCAATAGTCATCCCTATATTTTCAAAAATGTGAAATGTAAACATAGCAATAATTCCTACTGCCACTAGCATTCCATATTTGTCCTTAGCATTATAAGCAATCTTCCAAGCTTTATACAACATAATCGCATAGAGAACTATCAGTGTAGATGCTCCGATAAAACCTAATTCTTCCCCTACGACAGAAAAAATAAAGTCTGTCCACGCTTCGGGAAGATAATAGAGCTGAGTTTGGCTTCCATGAAAAAGCCCCTTTCCCCAAAACATTCCAGAACCGATGGCAATTTTAGATTGTATCAAATGATAACCGGTTCCCATTGGGTCCAGTTCTGGATTTAAAAAGGATAAAAGTCTATTTCTTTGGTATGGTTTTAAAAGTTTGTAGCCAATAGGTAGCATAACAACTCCTAAAGCAAAAAGCTGTGCCAATACCTTTGTCCTTATCCCAGAGACATATACTATTGCTAAAAAAATTGCAATAAATACAAGGGCTGTCCCTAAATCTGGCTGCAGTATCACCGCAACAAAAGGAATCCCTAAATAAGCTATTGGCCACAAAAGTTCTTTAAAAGTCTTTATTTCTTCCATCTTGCTAAACATATTTGCTAAAGTTAGCACTAATGCTAACTTAGAAAATTCAGAAGGCTGAATATCTACAGGTCCTAAACTTATCCAACTTTGTGCACCCTTACTTACTTTTCCTATGGTTAAAACTAATACAAGGCCTAAAAGGTTTAGAATATATATAAAAGTAGAAAATTTAGCAAAAGTATTATAATCAAAAAGACATATTAGGAGGATAGAAATAAGTCCCATTAAAATTGCCAGCGCTTGGACAATAACTTTTCTGTAAGAGCCTGTTTGAAGTGTGTGAGAGGCACTTGTCACAACAATAATACTATATACACATATTAAAAGTACAACAATCAAAAGTCCCCAGTCAAAGTTTTTTAAAAGCTTTTTATCAAACATTTTAATCCCCTCTTTTCAGCAATTCAACTTGTATTATACCATACAAATGAAATTTTCACTATACAAAAAAAAACTGGCTCAAGGCCAGTTATCTTATCACCTGTTTCATTTTCTTTATAGGAATATTCGCATGAAGAGCAGGTATATAGGTATTATCACTTCTTTTTTCTTTTGTAATTTCTACATTTAATCCTGTTTCATCAATATCTACGTAATTAGAAATGACATTTAATATGTCTTCTTTCATCATTTCTAAAAATTTAGGAGAAACATCCGCCCTATCATGCACTAATAGAAGTTGTAACCTTTCTTTTGCTATATTTTTACTGTTGTTTTTTCCTCCAAAAGATTTAAATAAATCCACCAATCACACCTCCCAAAAGCACTAAGCCAGCTTAAAAAGCTTTTTAAGTCTATCCATAAACCCATTTCCTATATCAAGGTTGATTAAAGGCACATTATTTCCCAAAAGTCTTTCCACCAAATTTCTATAGGCTTGTCCTGCTAATGACCTCTCATCCATAACAATCGGTTCACCTTTATTGGAAGAAATAATTATATTTTCATCATCAGGAATAACACCTAAAAGGTCAATAGCTAAAATATCTATAATATCTTCAATATCCATCATATCTCCTCTTTTTACCATATCCATCTTAATCCTGTTTATAACTAACATAGGATTATGAAGTTCTGCTGCCTCCAAAAGTCCTATAATTCTATCAGCATCTCTAACTGCCGAAACTTCTGGAGTAGTTATGACAATAGCTCTATCAGCACCGGCAATTGCATTTTTAAATCCCTGTTCAATGCCTGCAGGACAATCTACTAGTATATAGTCAAATTCCTCTTTTAAACCTCCGATTAATTTTTGCATTTGTTCCGGAGTAACAGCCGATTTATCCCTTGTTTGGGCAGCAGGTAAAAGATATAACCCATCAAACCTTTTATCCTTTATCAAAGCTTGCTTTAACCTACATTGTCCCTCTACTACATCAACAATATCATACACAATTCTATTTTCTAACCCCATTACCACATCAAGATTTCTCAAGCCTATATCAGTATCGACTAAAACAACTTTATAACCTTTCATAGCAAGGTATGTACCAATATTCGCAGTAGAAGTAGTCTTTCCAACTCCACCTTTTCCTGAAGTTATAACTATTGCTTCGCTCATCGTACCACTCCATTCCATTAATATTATTTTTTAGAATATTTTACCATAAATCATAGAGATGGTAAAGAGGCTTTACAATAATTTTGCCTTTTTTAACAACTGCAATTTCAGGATAATCACTGCCATCATCTTTATCTGGAGCCCTAGAAATAACATTAGCTATTCTAAGCTGCATTGCTCTTAGAGAAGAAGCTACGATTACAGCCTCCTTATTGCCAGTAAATCCCGCGTGAGCTATTCCTCTTAACGTCCCCATAACAATAATATTGCCAGCTGCTTGTACCAATCCCCCAGGATTTACATCCCCAATTATAACAAGATTACCATGGTATTTCACAACTTGCCCAGATCTGACAGTACCTTTATAAAATTTTGTTATCCCCTCTTCTAACCCATTAAATATTTCGTCATCTGTCACATTTTTTATATATTTTTCTTGAAAATTTTTTATTCTCACCTCAATACCGTATTTATCAAAAATAAAGTCTTTTAATTGTTGTAATTTTTCTTCTTTGACTTTTAAACTTTTTACTCTTACAGTAAGAGTTGCACCCTCAAAAAACCTGAGAGATTTCTCAATTCGATTCACTATTTTCTCTTTTAGGACTTCAATATCTACATCCTCTTCTAAAACAATTACCAGCCCTTCTCTTGTCCCTTGAATTTTTATTGGTTCTTTTATCATAATCTACCTCCGTAAAACCCTCATTACTATCTATATTCGCCACAAATCGCAATTTTCCTTCTTAGATTATAAGAAAAAAGAGGATAAAATATCCCCACCCAAAATCATCTTATAGGCAAATTTATCACATTGAAGGTTTCACCTGTATTATCTTTGCTCAATCCAAAATAAACATTAAAAATATCTCTCGCTACATAACCAGCGTAAGAACCATGTCCTCCTTGGTATATAACCACAACCACAACTATTTGTGGGTCATCATAAGGAGCAAAACCAACAAACCAAGCATAATTAGCCTTTCCAATTGCCTCTGCAGTACCTGTCTTGCCTCCTACAGGAATAGGAAAATTACGAAAAGCACTGCTTGCAGTACCCCCTAATTCTGTTACTTCTTTCATACCTAACTTTATAGCATCGAGATATTCTTTCGGAATATCAATTCTCTCTAAAACTTCTGGCTTTGTTTCTTCCACAATTTTCCCATCGGGAGACACAATTTTATCAACTAAATGAAGTCTATATCTAATTCCCCCATTTATTAATGTAGACACATAACTGGCAATTTGTAAAGGAGTAAATTGATTATCTCCTTGTCCTATCGCCGCACTACAAGTTTCTGCCAAGCTCCAATGTTTTGCATAATACATTATTTCCCATAATTTTCTTTGAAGCTTTGTATCTTTTATCCCCATCTTTTCTAACTGTAAAAAAGTATTATAGTCACTTAAATTTTCTTTTTCAATGATTTCTATAATTTTTTGATACTGTTCCTCTGTTATAACTCCATCTGGATTTTTATCTGATTTCACCATTGATTTTATCAAACCAAGATAATATTCTTTTTTATATTGTGGACTTGCAATAACACCTTTTGTTTCATACAGTTCTATTCCTGTTTTTTGGTCTAATCCAAATTTTTTTGCATATTCAACTATTTTATCTATTCCCATTCGTCTTCCCATTTCAAAAAAATAGGTATTAGTAGAATATTTAATTGCATCAGATACATTCACCCAACCTTGTGTCCTGGGCCATGCCCAGTTACGTTGTCCTGTATAAGGATATATTCCTGGATCTAAATATTTCTCATCAACTGTTGTAACTCCAGTATCTAAAGCTGCAAATGCAACAACCATTTTGAAAATAGATCCTGGAGGTACGGCACCTTGAGCTGCATAATTAAAAATAGGACTCGGATCAATAGTAGTATCCCTTGATTTAAAAAGCTCATTTATTACATCTTTCGGAGGATTGCCCGTAGCAAAAATGTTTGGATCATAACCAGGGATATTGGCTAATGCTAAAACTTTTCCTGTGTGTACATCTACAACAACTGCTGCTCCAATATTAGCAGGAAAAGATTCACCATATTTCCCTTCTTTTATATTTTGCATAGTTGTAATAAGAGATTGTTCTGCCGCCTCTTGAATATTTTTGTCAATAGTTAAAAATATTGTACTACCTGGTACAGGCTGCTCTGTCCCTAAATTTTCTATTAATCTCCCATAATTATCTACTACAACTTGCTGACCACCATCTTTTCCTCTTAAATACTTTTCATACAATGCCTCAAGTCCAGAATGTCCAACCAAATCTGTAAGCTTATACTTGGTCATATCCAAATTTTTTAAATCTTCGTGAGTAATTCGACCAATATAGCCTAAAGTTTGGGATAATAGTGTTTTATAAGGATAATACCTAACAGGTTTTACATTTATCATAATTCCCGGCAATTCTAAATGTCTTTCCTCAATCTCAGCAATCGTTTTTTGGTCAACATCCACAGCTATTTCTACTGGCTGATATTGATTATATCCTTGTTCTTCCATTAATTGGCGTACAACCATTATTTTTCTAGCTTTTATTGGATCCATATCCTTAGATATTTTAAATTTTTTTGTTAAAATATCCCATGCCTCTTGAGCAGTAGCATTTTCAGGTATGTTATTAGCTTTTTTCCAGGCTTTTTCTCTAGCTTTCAAAGTTTCTTCTTTTACTGATACTTCATCTGAATTTTTAAAATTGAAATAAGGCCTCCCATTTTCATCTAAATAGATAGGCAAATCGTCTTTATATTTTACATTGTTTTTCGTCAAAATATCCATTAATTTTAGTATAGTCTCGTTAAGGTGACTATCTACCACTTCTCCTTTTATAATATTTACAGAAAAACTTGGCCTGTTTGTAGCTAACTTTACTCCATACCTATCAACAATTTCACCACGTGGAGCATCAATAGGTATGAGTCTAATTGCTTGCCGAATTGACATTTCTCTATAATAGTCGCCTTTTATCAGCTGTAAATAAACTAAGCGGAAAACTAAAACGACAAAAAGGGCAATGATAATGGCTCCAAAGGTATAAAATTTTCTTTTAAGGCTCTCATTCAAAGATATCACCTTCAAAATTTGCTTTTTTTAAAAAATTTCACTTTATTTTTAGTAACATAGATGTTAAAAGAAACTAGATATCTATAAACAAAAACAGTAATTATAGAATTATAAAGCGCCTGTATCATCGCAATATTCACAAAATCTAATAAGAAATTAAACTGATATTTCATCAAAACCATTGAAAACATGGTGATAAGATTATAAAGAAGAGTTCCTAAAAATACAAACACACAAGCTACAAAAGAACTTTCTTTAAAAACACTTTTACTTAAAAGTCCTGTGAGGTAACTTACAATTAATAAAGAAAAAGTAGTAACCCCTAAAGCATTATTAAAAAGAATATCCTGAATAATCCCAGCAAAAAGACTTAAATAAACGGCTTCCCAAGGACCATTTAAAAGTGAAAAACTTAAAACTACCATAAAAACTGCATCTGGTTTGACGCCAAAGATATCTATAAATCTAAATAAAGTTGATTGTAAAACAATTAACAAAGCAAGCAATAAATATTTATATATTTTCCTCATAATAACCTACATCCCTGTCATATTAGTAACTACAAAAACATATTCCAGTCTTTCAAAATCAGCAGCAGGTTCTATGACAGCTTGTTTTAACAAAGAACCTGGGTCTCGAGTAACTTTTGATACTTTTCCTATTATCAAACCTTTTGGGAATCTACTCATACCAGAAGTAGTTACTACATCACCTTCTATCAATTCGGCATCTAAGGGAAGATATATCATGATAAGTCCACCGTTTGAATCTCCTCTTACCACACCATTATCACGAGTTCGCACAGCTACAGCACTTACAGAACTATCTCTATCTATAATGGCTAATACCTTTGCCCAATTGTCTCCTACTTCTGTAATCTGTCCTACCATATTTCCTTTTTCATCTAAAACTGCCATGCCAGGTTTTATACCCTCATTTTTGCCTTTATCAATAGTAAAAATATTAAACCAATTACCTGAATTCTTTCCTGTTATAGTAGCAAGTTTTAAATCTAGTTCAACATTTTCTGTTTTAAAATTTAAAGCCTCTTTAAGCCTTTTATTTTCGTTCATTAATTCCTGTAACTGAATATTTTCTTTTCTCAATTTTTCTACTTCTTTTTGAAGTTTTTCATTTGTTGCCCTTAAAGTACCTATCTCACTAATTGAAGAAAAGAAATTAGAAATTTCCTCTCCCATTTGATAGAAAACTTTTTGAATGGGAGTAAAAACAGTTCCAACTATAGATTCTACTTTAGTAACATACCTTTCTGTACCATAAGTATAAGCCATGGCGGCAATAAGCGCCACGGCTATCAAAAAAAACAAAATAAATTGCTTATTATTTCTAAAAAAGCGTGGCACGCCAATAACACCTCTCAAACTCTAGTTGCCGGACTTAAAACTCTCCTAAAGAGGGAACTTTCCTCTAAAATTTTCCCTGCTCCAAGTGCCACACAATCTGTTGGCTGATCAGCTATTTGTACAGGCATTCCTGTTTCCTCTCTTATGAGCTTGTCTATGCCGCTCAAAAGAGCACCACCGCCTGTTAACATAATTCCTCTGTCCATGATATCTGCTGCAAGCTCTGGTGGAGTCTTTTCAAGAGTCATCTTTATAGCTTCAATTATGCTGGATATTGGATCTTTTAAAGCTTCCAAAATTTCAGTTGAAGTAATCTTTAAAGTTTTAGGAAGACCAGACACTAAATCTCTTCCTCTTATGTCCATAGTTTCCTCTTTTGGCTTTGGAAAAGCTGAACCAATTTGTATCTTTATCTCTTCTGCAGTCCTTTCTCCTATCATGAGGTTATATTCTCTCTTTATATAATTGATTATAGCTTCATCCATTTCATCTCCGCCAACTCTCAAAGACTTGCTGGTAACAATTCCTCCAAGAGAAATTACAGCCACATCTGTGGTACCACCCCCTATGTCTACAACCATGCTTCCAGTTGGTTCTTCAACAGGAAGACCTGCACCAATTGCTGCAGCCATAGGCTCTTCTACTGTATGAGCTTCTTTCGCCCCTGCTTGTAAAGCTGCTTCAATAACTGCTCTTTTCTCTACTTCCGTAACCCCTGAAGGTATACCAACTATAACTCTAGGCCTAAATAATCCCTTTCTTGGATTAACTTTACTTATAAAGTGATCCAACATAGCCTTAGTTATATCAAAATCGGCTATTACACCATCTCTCATAGGCCTTATAGCGATTATATTTCCAGGAGTTCTACCTACCATTTTTTTTGCTTCTTCTCCAACTGCAAGAATTGCCTTGGAATCTGTCCTCATCGCCACAACGGATGGCTCTCTTAAAACAATTCCTTTACCTTGTACATATACCAAAGTTGTAGCAGTACCTAAATCAATCCCAATATCTCTGGAAAATCCTCTCATTTGCGTATACTCCTTCCTATTTTATTCAAACTCATAATACCCTTTTTCTTTAAGACTTATACCTCTCCCATCTCCAATTATAACATGATCTAAAACTTTTATACCCAGTATATTTCCTCCTTCTACCAACCTTTTTGTCACTTCTATGTCTTCTCTGCTAGGAGTAGGGTCTCCACTGGGGTGATTGTGAACCAAAATTATAGAGGAAGATGACCTTTCAATTGCAGCCTTAAATACTTCTCTTGGATGCACAATGGAAGTATTTAGACTTCCTATAGAAATAGTCTCTATCGCAATAACTTTATTCTTTACATTGAGCATTATCACTTTAAAATGCTCTTTCGTCAAATACCTCATTTCATCCATCATCAAATTTATGACATCTTCTGGCGATGTTATTGTAAAACTATCACTTCCCGTAGATAACATCATTCGACGTCCTAATTCTACTGCAGCTTTTAGCTTTACTGCCTTAGCTATACCAATTCCTTTTATGCTGGCAAGCTTTTCTACACTTGAATCTACAATGAATTTAAGCCCTCTATCTTCCATTATAAGCCTTTGTGCTAAACTAATGGCACTTTCTCTTTTACTTCCTGTCCCTATTATTATAGCTATCAACTCGACATTTGACAATACTTGAGCCCCATGTTTTATAAGTCTTTCTCTGGGTCTTTCTTCGTAAGGCAAGTCTTTTATCATGATTTTTGCATCCTTGCCCAATACTTTCACCCTTTCAAAGTAACCTCACATCAAACTCTCTTTTTAAAATATCAAAAAGCTTTGAAATCGGAAGACCTACCACATTAAAATAATCTCCTTCAATCTTTTCAACAATAAGAGCACCAACTCCTTGTATGGCATATGCTCCAGCTTTATCATAACCTTCGCCAGTATCAATATAATTAAAAATTTCCTCATCTTCTAATTTTTTAATCCAAACTTTTGTCTCTTCAAAATCGCTTACATATTTAAAATCTTTAGTCCTAACGATAGTAATTCCTGTATATACTGTATGAACTCTTCCTTGTAAGTTTTTAAGCATGATAAAGGCTTCATCTCTATCCTTTGGTTTCCCTAAAACTTTATCTTCAATTACCACAATAGTATCAGCACCTATCACTATAGCTTCTTCCTTTAATTTTTTAGCAACTGACATGGCTTTATTAAAAGATAAATCCATAACATATCTTGAAGGATGCTTTTCACTTGAAAACTCCTCCACATTACTTTCGATCACTTCAAAGTCAAGTCCTAAATTTGAAAGTAACTCTCTTCTTCTTGGCGATTTAGAAGCGAGGACAATTTTCATTTTATCACCTACATTTTGTAATAAGCGTATATTGCAAGAATTAATCCTACTACAGTCCCTATGTTTATCTTAACAGATAACAGAAAGGAAAATTTAATAAAATTCAGATCCAAAGTAAGAGGATTGTTCATACCTATTATTTGCTGATAAGCTAATTCTTTAAAAAAATGCGCCAATAGGTCCCCTAAAAAACCTCCTAAAATTAGTCCTACGACAATTAAAAATACCAACGTCCACGGACTTCTACCTCTTCTCAATTTCTTTCACTCCTTAAGTTGTAGTGACCTTATAAACTACCATTCTTTTTTATTATATCACAAATTATATACATTTCTATAACTAACTTTAAAATAAAAAAATGGTAAAGCTCCCAATAAGGTATTGGAAGCTTTACTATTAATTAAATTTATTTTACCAGAGGATACAACTCCTTCTTGGAATAATGAGTGTGGAGCAAGTGATGAGACTTTTCGCTTAAAGGACTGCCCAAAAATTCTTCATAGAGTTTTTGTATTGCAGGATTTTTGTGAGATTTTCTGATAGGCAAATTTTTATCTGCTTCGTAAATGGCTTTTGCTCTTAATTCTTTTACTTTTTCCATTTCATTTGGATTGTGAATCGGCTGACCGCCTCCCATTATACATCCTCCTGGGCAGCCCATTACCTCTATGAAGTGATACTCTACCTCGCCAGCTTTTACTTTGTCAAGAAGTTTTTTCGCATTTCCTGTTCCATTTGCTATGGCAACTTTTATGTCCATACCATCTATTCTTATAGTAGCCTCTCTTACACCTTCTAAACCTCTAACTTCTTCATAATCAAATTTGTCTAAGTCTTTCCCTTCTACAATATCTGCAACTGTTCTTAAGGCTGCCTCCATAACTCCACCTGTAGCTCCGAATATCACTCCTGCACCAGTAGACATTCCAAGAGGTTCGTCGTATTCTTCATCTTTAAGATTTACAAAGTCAATGCCCATTTCTTTTATCATTCTCGCTAATTCTCTTGTCGTAAGAACAGCGTCCACGTCTTTTATGCCATTATGCTGCATTTCTGGTCTTTCAATCTCTAGTTTTTTAGCAGTACATGGCATAATAGATACTACATATATATCCTCAGGATTAAGCCCTTTCTTTTCTGCATAATAACTCTTTACCAATGCCCCCATCATCATGTGAGGAGACTTACAAGTTGAAAGATTATCTATAAATTCTGGATAATATTTTTCACAGAAAGCTATCCAACCAGGGCTACAGGAAGTTATCATAGGAAGTTTTCCGCCATTTTTAAGCCTTTCAAGAAGTTCCGAACCTTCCTCCATTATAGTCAAGTCTGCTGCAAAATTCGTATCAAATATCGCATCAAAACCCATTCTTCTCAAAGCTGCTACCATTTTTCCTGTAACAATACTTCCTATTGGCATGCCAAACTCTTCACCTAATGCTACTCTTACAGCTGGAGCTGTTTGAGCTACCACATATTTTTTCTCATCTGCTAAAGCCTCGTAAACTCTTCTTGTATGGTCTTTTTCATATATAGCTCCTACAGGACACACTTGGATACACTGGCCACAACTTATGCAAGGAGAATCTTTTAAACTTCTGCCAAAAGAAGGTGCTACCATTGTTTTAAATCCTCTATTTACCATTCCAATAGCAAATACGTTTTGAACTTGTGAGCATACTGATACACATCTTCTACAAAGCACACACTTATTTGGGTCCCTTACAATAGAAGGAGAAGCATTATCTATAGAATACTTTATATTTTCTCCTTCAAACCTTATTTCATCTACTCCTAATTTTTTAGACAATGATTGAAGCTCACAGTTAGTATTTCTAATACAAGTCAAACAGCTTCTATCATGATTTGAAAGTATAAGCTCAAGATTTAATTTCCGCGCTTCTCTAACTTTAGGTGTATTTGTATACACTTTCATACCATCAAATACCGGATAAGTGCAGGAGGTTTGTAAATTTCTAACTCCTTCTATTTCAACTACACATATACGACAAGCGCCAATTTGATTAATTTCCTTGAGGTAACACAGTGTAGGAATATCTATGCCTGCTTCTTTTGCTGCTTCCAATACCGTGTAATGGGAGGGAACTTCTACAGTGATGCTGTCTATCATAACACGAACTTTGTCCATCTTTTACACTCCTTCCTCAATTATTTTTTGTATATTGCGCCAAATGGACATTTTTCAATACATGTGCCGCACTTGATACATTTGTCTTGGTCAATTACATAAGGCTCTTTTGTCTTTCCAGAAATTGCATTGACAGGGCAATTTTTAGCGCAAATTCCACAGCCTTTACACTTATCTGGGGCAATATAAAATCTTAAGAGGGCTTGGCATACACCAGCTGGGCATCTTTTTTCTTTTATATGCGCCTCATATTCATCTCTAAAATATCTAATTGTAGATAAAACCGGATTTGGCGCTGTCTGTCCAAGTCCACATAAAGCTGTAGCCTTAATGGTTTTAGCAAGTTCTTCTAATCTTTCAATGTCTCCTTCCTCACCTTTACCAGAAGTTATCTTATCTAAAACTTCCAACATCCTTCTTGTGCCAATCCTACAAGGTGCACATTTACCACAGGACTCATCAACTGTAAACTCAAGGAAAAATTTTGCAACATTGACCATACAGGTGTCTTCGTCCATTACAACAAGTCCACCTGACCCCATCATAGAACCTACATTTATTAAAGAATCGTAATCGATTGGTGTAGCTAAATGCTCTGCAGGAATACATCCACCTGAAGGTCCTCCAGTTTGAGCAGCTTTAAATTTCTTTCCGTTAGGTATTCCTCCACCTATTTCGTAGATAATTTCTCTTAAAGTAGTTCCCATTGGAACTTCAATAAGACCTGTGTTGTTTACTTTACCAGTTAAGGCAAAAACTTTTGTCCCTTTTGATTTTTCTGTACCTATGCTTGAAAACCACTCAGCACCATTTAAAATAATTGGTGGAATATTAGCAAATGTCTCTACATTATTTATAATTGTTGGTTTATCCCATACACCTTTTACAGCAGGAAATGGAGGTCTTGGTCTTGGTTCTCCTCTTCTTCCCATTACTGAATTTAAAAGTGCAGTCTCTTCTCCACAGACAAAAGCACCTGCTCCTAATCTTATCTCAATGTCAAAATCAAAACCTGTCCCAAATATGTCTTTCCCTAAAAGACCATATTCTCTTGCCTGTTCAATAGCAATTTTAAGCCTTTTTACTGCCAAAGGATATTCTGCCCTTACATAAATATATCCATGGTTTGCTCCAATTGCGTATCCTGCTATTGCCATTGCCTCTAAAACACTGTGAGGGTCTCCTTCCAATATGCTTCTATCCATAAAAGCACCAGGGTCACCTTCATCGGCGTTGCAGACTACATACTTAGGAGTTTCTTTCTGGTTGTAAGCAAATTCCCATTTTACACCTGTTGGGAATCCTCCACCACCTCTACCCCTTAGCCCGGATTTCTTTACCTCGTCAATAACCTCTTTAGGAGTCATTTGAGTAAGAACCTTTGCTAACGCCTTATATCCGTCAAAAGCAATTGCTTCTCTTATATCTTCAGGATTGATAATACCGCAGTTTCTAAGGGCAATCCTCTTTTGTTTCCTAAAGAAAGGAGTTTCTTCCAATGGCTTTATTTCTCTTTCTGTCACGCTTTCCCCATAGAGATATTTCTTAACAGGTCTTCCTTTTAGCAAGTGCTCTTCTACAATTTCAGGAACATAGTCAGGTTTAACTCTGCTATAAAAAACTCCTTCAGGATACACTACAACAACTGGTCCTAATTCGCAAAGGCCAAAACACCCTGTCCTAACAACTAATACTTCCTTATCTAAACCAGCTTTTTTTATTTCCTCCGTAAAACGCTCTGCTACTTTATCAGAATCTGAAGATGTACATCCGGTACCACCGCATACCATTACGTGTGACCTATAAAGCATGCTATTTCCCCTCCTCTATTCGTAATTTTCAATAGTCCATTCTC
>Ga0208153_100326_pt1 | contig 15416 bp, 20 predicted proteins | sample Wag42014_10_18_FD_187331 | JGI IMG/M metagenome (GOLD analysis project Ga0208153, IMG submission 187331) | Deep subsurface shale carbon reservoir microbial communities from Ohio, USA - Utica-2 Time Series 2014_10_18 (SPAdes) (version 2) ... | reverse complement strand
TCCAGCCGGAAAAACTGCAATTTTGACTGTGTCTACTGTCAGCTGGGTCCAGTTACAGATAAAATCCAATCTCCAGAGGATGCTGTGGGATGTGTTACGTGTTCCGAAGTTGTTGAAGGTATTCGGCATTATCATCGCAGTATAGAAGATATTGATTATATTACATTCTCAGGAACCTGTGAACCAACCCTCAATCTATGGGTTGGGGAGATGATCGACGGTATCCGTGATATTTCTGATGTACCCATCTGTGTCATTACTAATTCTTCCCTTGTTGGCAGAAAGGATGTGCGCCAGAATCTTGCAAAGGCTGATCTAGTGGTTGCCACTCTAGTCTCAGGTTATGAGGATACATTCCAGAATATTAACAGACCTGCTTCGGGTATTCATCTGGAGGAAGTTATAGAAGGACTTGCGGCTCTTTCTCTGATGGATGGCTGCAAGCTTTCCATTGAGGCTATGTTTGTAGAAAGTAACGAGTTTCCAGGCAACTCATCCGATAGAGAAATTTCACGTCTTGTAGAAGTTCTGGAGTACATCGATCCGGATGAAGTTGAAGTCTTGACTGTAACCCGACCTCCCGCTGAATCTTCCCTACATGCTGTTGATGAGAAAAGGTTGAAGGAAATTGCCAGCTATTTTGACGGTAAATTTGGCAGGAATAAAGTGCGCCTTGTATTGCAAGGTATAAAAAGAGGCCGCTCCGTCCTCAAACATGAGAATATTGAGGAGGAAGTGTATGACCTGATTTTGCGCCGTCCCTGTACTGCTGCACAGGTGCTTACATCCCTTGGAATTGAGGAAAACACGCTCTCTCCTATTCTTGAGAAACTTGAAAACAAGAGCAAAATTGAACCTGTCAGGGAAGGTAGGTATTGTTACTACAGGGCTCTGTGATTGATACAGAGCTCGCCTTTCTGTTGATTTTTATCTTACCGGGACCATTACATTTATACATGATTAATCATTAGGGTTATATATACTTTTAAGGAGGTCCACTAGCATGCATGAAATAATAGAATCATCACTTGCAGAGGAGCGTGTATTTCAGGCATCCAAATCTTTCCGGATGCAGGCGAATATGAATGACCCCGACATCTACAAGAAGGCTGAAGAGGATTTTGAAGGTTTTTGGGCTTCAGTTGCAGAGGATATAGACTGGTTTGAAAAATGGGATAAAGTCTTAGAATGGAAACCTCCGCATAGCAAATGGTTCCTTAATGGCAGTCTAAACGCATCATATAACTGTATTGATAGGCATCTTTCTTCAAAGGGCGATAAGACAGCGATTATATGGGAAGGGGAAATGGCAAACAATCGTACCTTTACCTATAATGAACTCTTTTACTCCACATGTCGCTTTGCCAATGCATTGAAAGAATTGGGGGTGCAGAAAGGAGATATTGTAACAATCTATCTTCCGATGATCCCTGAAGCTGTTATTGCCATGCTTGCCTGTGCAAGGATTGGTGCTCCTCACAGTGTGGTATTTGCCGGATTTTCCCAGGAAGCACTAGCCCAACGTGTTGAGGACGCAGGCAGCAAATTTGTAATTACCTGTGATGGTTACTATCACAAAGGTAAACTGGTTAACCAGAAGGAAAAAACCGATAATGCACTTGAAAAATTAGATGACATAGAGCATGTGCTGGTTGTCAATCATGCGGCAAATTCTGTATTTTTCACAGAGGGACGGGATGTGTGGTGGCATGACATCGAAAAACAGGTGGATTATGAATGTCCGCCTGAACACATGGATTCTGAAGATACACTTTTCTTAATGTATACTAGCGGAACTACAGGCAAACCCAAGGGTGTGGTCCACAGCACCGGAGGCTATCTTGTCGGAACAGCGATCTCTGCTAAATGGGTCTTTGATCTGAAAGATGATGATGTTTACTGGTGTACCGCGGATGTGGGCTGGATTACAGGTCATTCCTATATTACATATGGTCCCCTGCTGAACGGTGCAACTGTGCTGATGTATGAGGGAGCACCGGATTATCCAGAAAAGGACAGGTTCTGGAGTATAATTGAGAATTATGGAGTGACGATTTTTTATACTGCACCTACAGCTATTCGTACATTCATGAAATGGGGAGAACAATTACCTGCAAAGCATGACCTTTCTTCGTTGCGGCTTCTGGGAAGTGTCGGTGAACCCATCAACCCGAAGGCATGGCTCTGGTACTATGAGCACATCGGGGACAAGAAATGCCCGGTAGTTGATACATGGTGGCAGACAGAGACAGGTATGATAATGATCACACCCCTGCCAGGCATTACTCCGATGAAACCCGGTAGTGCTGTCCGTCCGTTCCCGGGAATCGAGGTATCCATTCTCGATGAAGAAGGAAATGCGGTTCCAGAAGGGTATGGGGGCTATCTTGCAATTAAAAAACCCTGGCCCAGCATGATCCGGACCATTCATGGGGATGAAGAACGCTTCATTGAAACTTACTGGAGTAAATGGGGTAATGACATCTATATGTCAGGAGATGGTGCCCGTACTGACAGGGATGGCTATATCTGGGTACTTGGAAGACTTGATGATGTGATCAAGGTCTCCGGTCACAGACTGGGTACCATGGAGATTGAAAGTTCTCTTGTGTCCCATCCGGCCGTTGCAGAAGCTGCTGTTGAGGGGAAAGAGGATGAAATTAAGGGGGAGGTAATAGTCGGTTATGTTGTGCTTGAAGCCGATGTTCCTGTTAGTGATGAGCTGAAAGAGCAACTTAAGGGTCATGTTGTAGATGAGATTGGGCCGATAGCCCGTCCGGCGGCGATAGTTTTTGCAAGGGACCTGCCAAAGACACGTAGTGGAAAGATTATGCGCCGGGTCCTGCGCGCAATAACAAATAATACTTATCCCGGGGATGTGACTACTCTGCAGAATCCTGAAGTGGTCGAAGAACTCAAAAGAAAAGTTCATCTATCAGATTAACATTCAAACTGCTAGAGGTTTAATTTTCATGGAAAGGAATACCGGCCTTATAATTGCAATGGATGTTACGCGTATGGATCGCGCCGTCAAGATTGCCAGCGAAGTTGCTGAATGTGTGGATGCAATAAAGGTGGGCTATCCGCTGGTGCTCTCAGAAGGTTTAAGTGTAATTTCCCGACTTGCCGATTATGCTCCTGTCATTGCTGATTTTAAGGTTGCCGACATTCCATACACGGATGAACTTATCTGCGAGCAGGTATTCAAGGCAGGTGCCAGCGGTCTAATCGTGCATGGTTTTACAGGTGAGGATAGCCTGAAAGCCTGTATAGGTGTGGCCCGACTTTATGATGGGGATATTTATGTAGTCTCTGAAATGAGCCACCCGGGCGGTGCGAAATATTTCCAGCCGATAGCCGATGAAATTGCTTCAATGGCGTATGAATTCGGTGCTACAGGTATTGTCGCACCGGCTACCCGGCCAGAAAGGGTAAAGCACCTGCGTTCTATAATAGGTGATAGCCTTTCTATTATATCTCCCGGTGTAGGTGCACAGGGAGGTAAAGCATCTGATGTGATTGCATCAGGTGCGAACTGGATTATTGTGGGTCGAAGTATTTATAATTCAGAAAACCCCAAAGAAACAGCCATGGAACTTGTTACCGGGATTGGTATCTAAGGAAAAAGCCAGTGATGATATACTCTTCTGAGATAGTGATGAGCCCTATGAGTTCTGAGGCTTTTACTTTTTACTTCAGGTCCGGTGTTGATCTATATTCAGGAGAAGGTGCATGACCAAAAATGAGTTGACCGTAAATTGTCGGGATGGGGGCTGTGAACCTCTTCTTGAAACATCTGCCGGTGAAAAAGTTTTCAGGTCAGGCACAGATTCCGTTATAGTTACACTGCCAAAAGACAGGAGAATAATTTCCAATTCCTGGCTCAATGGGGGTATCCGTGATGATATCAATGTCCTTATCAATCAGCGGATAGGAAGGCATGTTGGAAGTGAGAATGAGCTGGAAGAAGGAAGTGTTGAAGGCTATCTCTCCCATGTAGTGGAGCAACTTGGCTATTCTGCATCAAATGCAGCTGCATTGCTAACTGCTGCAAGTATGGAGAATGTTGCTTTTGTCACGCACTCTTTCCGTGGCCTTGAAGTAACAGCAATTGCAACCGCGGGCGTTGAAGTAAATGCATGCAGTCCTGCAGACCCTGCTTCCTATTATCAGGAAAATGGTAAATGGCAATCTCTTGGCGGGACAATAAATATGATTCTTCTAATAGATGCAAATTTACCAGCATATGCTCTTACCAGGGCCTGGATGACTGCTACTGAAGCCAAATCAGCAGTTCTGCGTCAATTAATGATTCCAAGTCGTTTTTCTGAAGAATTGGCTACCGGAACCGGGACTGATATGATGGCAATTGTATCCAATGATTCTGCTTCTCTGCAGTTGACTGACGCAGGTCCTCATTCCAAACTTGGTGAACTGATCTGTAAATGTGTAAACCAGGTCCTTTTAAAGGCCCTGGATCAGCAATCAGGTATATCAACTGTTTCCCAGAGGGATATGCTCGTAAGGCTTGATAGGTTTGGGATTGATGAAAAATACTTCTGGAAAGTTTCGACATCCCTTGAAGGGGAAAACAAAAAAGGTCCATTTTATGACAATCTCAGGAATATTTCACGTAATCCTGCTATGGTTGCATTGATTTCTTCTATTCTCCATCTGGTCGATGAAGTGAGGTGGGGTTTGATCCCTGAAAACAGTGCAAAGAAAGTAGCTTTTTCCCAGATGGTTCAACTTCACAATATTTTGAATTTGAGTGTAGATGTCCCTTATGATTATTTGCTCGATCCAAAAGAATCAATAATTGAGAACTGGGTAAGAGTTACTTCCTGGATTGTAAAAAGAAATGTTTAATTCCTTTACGATTATATTAATATAAAAACGGGGTTTACCATGAATCTGAGAAATTATATAGCCACTTATTGTACTGATTCTAAGAAAAAGCCAACAGGCGTCATAGTTCATAGTGCAGATATAGGAGACGAACTTCCTGAACTACCGGATCGCTTTTTCTACATGGCTGAGTGGTCTGATGTGCCTTCCAGGCGTATATGGAAAAGTGAACCTTATCAGTCAGTATTGATTCATGAAAATGGGCAACTCATCATACACGAACACCTCAGAAAAGCCAACTTCCGGATTCATCTGCTGGAGCTGGAAGAGAAATACGAGACCTCCTCACGAGCGGGACATTTCGTACTTTCAATCCCTGAAGCTTTCGAGTTTGCCTATAATGCACATCGGGATACAGCAAGACGATGTTCCAGGACACCCTATATCTCTCATCCAATGGACGTTGCATCCATCCTCTTAAAGAACAGTGCCCCTGATGTGGTTGTAATTGCAGGTCTGCTGCATTCGATCAAAAAAGAGTCGAAAATCGATATGGGTGAGGTGGAGAATAAGTTCGGTGAGACGGTTGTAAATTTTGTAAGGGCAGTATCTGAACTGGACCAAACTGATAATCCCTCCCTCTTATCTGTTGATGAAAATATGTGGAAGGAGCGCAATGAAGCCTGCCTGAAAGCACTTGAAACTGTTGGAAGGGATGTCAAACTCCTATTCTGTGCAGATAAACTTGCCAGCATAAGGGATATGATGGAAGAGGAAAATATTCACGGAAGTATGATATGGGACCATTTTATAGCAGGAAAGGAGTCTCATAAATGGTATTATGACCGGTTGCTACGGTCCTTTGAATCCCAACCCCATAGTATTATCGATAGCCCAATGTATAAACAATTGAAAAGATGTGTCAACCAGTTCTTCAGTGATACTACCTGATTTTTTACTTTGTGGTACGAATATGGGTGTATCTATAATCGAGCTTGTATGTCGCTCGGAAAAACGGAAAAACTTGCTTGTCTATCTAAAAGATGGCCCCCGGAATCTGGCAGCTATCAAAGAGGCTCTTGATGTTACATCAACGGGCGTTCTCCCCCAGATAAAGCTTCTTAAGGATAATGATATCGTTGTGCAGAAAGACGATGAATATGAATTGTCTATTTTTGGTAATATCGTAGTGCAGAAAATATTGCCGGTTTTTAAACTCACCAGAATGCTTGAAAAGAATCCGGAATACTGGTTTTCCAGGGATATTTCCACCCTTCCAATGCAATTTATGGAAAGACTGGGTGACCTGGAGGATTCAGAGGTCATTGAACCGGATATCAATTCTCTCTTTGATCCGCCTCAGGAATTGATAGACTATTTGTTTGTAAGCCGGCATGTTACAGCCATCACTTCTTATTTCCATCCTTATTATGTCAATCATTTTATGGGACTTGCTAAAAAAGGCGTGGAGATAAACCTGATTTTCTCCAATGATGTCTATGAACGCATTGCTGAAGATTATGGTGAAGAGGCAGAGTTTTTTTTTGGAAGAGGTAATACCAATATATATATCCACGAGGAGGATTTGCCGGTAGTTAGTATGGTCTGTGCGGAGGGGTTTTTCCTGTTGTCCCTCCTTAACCAGAAAGGAATATATGATCACAATAAACTTATCAGTATCAGTGAAGAAGCTGTAAAGTGGGGACATGACCTGTTCGAATACTGTTGCTTTGATTCACAAAAGAAGGAATGATTACTATTGTCCTGCGTTGATTATTAATACATGAAACGAAATAGTATTTATATGATAATGGTGGAGTTAAAGCTTGAAGAGTGTTAATTTGATGCCCAAAACCCTCGACATTGCAGAATTCAGAAATATGATAGAAAAAACTAAAAAGTTGCACGAAGACCTTTCTTCTCTATCCCATAAGATGGATGATGAGGTAAAATGCGATAGGGATTATGGGTTGTCCCGGCGCTCTTCTGAATTATATTATAAATCTGATTTACTTTCTGCCGATAAACGCAAGGGTAAGTAATCCTTGTTCAGGTGCGGCTTTATGGCCAAATATCTCTAAGTGATAAGAATTTATTTATGGAACGGGTCAATATGGCAGATAAAAAGAAAGGAAACAATCCGTCTGGCAGTGATGATTCATTCAGTGATATTACTGATATGATCGAACAGATGTTACAGAGATTCGGAGTAGGTATAGAAGAATTCTCTGATGAACCTTTCATTTATGGTTTTTCTATTACACAGCGTGCCAATGAGGACCCTGAAATCAGGGAATTCGGTAACATACCTTCTGATTATAATGATTTCGAAGAAGAAATTGATCCTTTAGACGCCCCCCTCTCCATAGATGAGAAAAAACCTCTGATAGATGTTCTTGAAATGGATGGAAAAGTGTATGTTACCGCAGAAATTTCGGGTATGTCCAGAGATGATATTTCTGTCTGTGCAACAGACCAGTACCTGGAGATCAATGCTTCCAATAAATATTATACATATTCAGAAACTCTTGAAATGCCACTAAAAGTAGATCCCAATAGTGCAAAAGCAACTTTCAATAATGGTGTCCTCGAGATAATATTTTCTGTTATGGAAGAAACCGGGAAAGTAGATATTAAAATCAATTAACTTCACATTAATTTATTTTGAAGGTGCACCGGATGAGTTGTTCTGGGAAGAAAGTACTTGTAGTGGATGACGAAGCGCATTTGCGTGACCTTCTTCAAAATTTGTTGGAATTGAATGGTATGTCCACATCGTGTGCTTCCAGTGGAGAAGAATGTCTTTTGATGCTTGAATCTTCCCTGCCGGACCTCGTCCTTCTTGATGTTATGATGCCTGGTATGGATGGGTGGGAAGCTTTCCACCGGATTAAGGAAAAGTATGAAGGTTTGCCGGTTGTCCTTCTGACTGTCAGGAACCATGATTTTGACAGGATGATGGGATTGGATATTCTCAAAGCTGAGGATTATATTACCAAACCCTTTGACAACGATGAACTCATAGAATGTGTTTGTAACCTTCTGGATTAATCTTTTTCAACAAGTGGCTGGCAGATAATCGCAGAGCTGTCAGTAATATAGAGATGAATTGCTTTATCGCCATTTAATCCGGCTTCTATACTATTACGCAAATTCCAGTAATTGTCAGGATCGATTTTTCCTCTTATCAATGCATTCTTGGCATTTAATTCTTTGAGTTTCCTATTGATATCTTCAACAGATACCTTTGTCTCTGCCAGCACAGTGTACTGGTTTTTAAGCAAAGGGCATTTCAATTTTTCGTCAGATGTTATTAATACCCTTTTCGAATCAATTCGAAATAGGTACGCTTTATTTTCTCCCTTACTCATTTTTTCTGCAATTTCGGGCAGCAGTTCTGCTTTTACAACGGATGGTTCCGGTTCATATGCAAATTTTTTCATTATTTCTGATTCGGGGATGTCTCCTGTCCCACTGCCACACAATGATTCGCCGGAAGGCAGTGTGACGGCGGATCTATTGCATTTCTTGAGATGGTTGAAGTATAATGTAAGGCGATTGATTTTACCATTAAGGGACAGGTATTCCATTTCGCAATCAAAGGGAATCCTTTCCGGGGTCAGCTGAGGGGGTACTTCAAAGACGAACCCTTTTGTCCGGGATGAATATGCACCAATCATGTCTTCCAGGGATGGTGTAATGCTTGAAAGCAGGCGGCTCTTCTCTTTTGGGGGCCTTGCAGGATCAGAAAATACGACATCCAGTTCAGGAAGTTTATTTATTACTTCGGGGTCGAGGGCGTCACCACAGATAAATTCGACATTGTCCACTCCATATAACTGGCAGTTCTTTTTGGCATGTTCTATCTTTACAGGGTCGATTTCTATGGCATAGACTTTTTTGCACTCCTTTGCAAAGAAAATGGTCTGTCCGCCGATACCACAACTTATATCCGCCAGAACGTCACATTTAAGTCTTCTGGCCCGGTACTTTGCTACAATTTCGGGAGTAGCAAAGCGTAATCCATCATGATCAGAACTTATCGGTTTGGTGAATTTGACTTTGTTTTTCATTGCATTCCAATGGTTTATTGGTGCTTTTAAAGGTGTTGTTTCCTGTATCACTGTTTTTGGTCCAAAGCATTTATATACCTAATATGACATCATACAGCCCAAGCTGAGAATATAGTATGTAGATGATACATACTTCGCAGGTAGGCAAAAAGTGTGGAAATGTAGGATTTAACATAGACCATCAGTGGGCCAATTCAATGAAAGCCCCCATGCATGCGCGTTGTGTATGTGTGGATGGTAGATGTGTAAATCTTTTTGTGATGATGTTGCAGTATTGCTGCTCCTATCCGCATAACGTAGAATATCCATGTTGAGCTCAAACCTTGATAGGTAGCCAACACACTTTTTTGTTAATTCAACCTGCGTAAGCGATTGAACATAAAAAAACTCAAGGAGAATACAAGTGCCAACAATACACAGACCAAGGCGAGGTTCTCTAGCGTTCAGTCCACGCAAAAGAGCAAAGAGCCACATCCCGAGGTTCAGGTCATGGCCTGAGGCTGAAGGTGAGCCAAAATTGCAGGGATTTGCAGGTTACAAGGTCGGAATGACCCATGTAATTATGATTGACGACGCCAAAAACAGTTTGACTGAAGGCGCTGAAATTGCCGTACCTGTTACTGTTATCGAAACACCGCAGATCGGTATTGCAGCAATACGTGCCTATAAGGATACTCCTTATGGAGAAAAAACAATTTCAGAGGCATGGTCAGCAAATCTGGATGGCGACATTGGACGCAGGATAAAAACTCCCAAAAATTACGATACAGAAAAATCACTTGAAAATATGGCTTCCTTTGTGGAAGAAGGGAAAGTTTCCGAGATTCGTGTGATCACATATACAATCCCCTCTTCAGTAAGTGGAATTCCCAAGAAGAAAGCGGATATTATGGAAACTGCAATTAGCGGTTCCGATGTAAAAGCCAAGTTTGAGTATGCAAAGTACATACTTGGCAGCAAGGTTGGAATCTCTGATATCTTCTCGGAAGGTAATATCATCGATGTAGCCGCTATCACAAGGGGCTACGGTACTGAGGGACCTGTGAAAAGATGGGGTATCCAGCTGGCAAAGAACAAACACTCTCGTCAGAGCAGTCTGCGTCAGGTAGGTACTCTTGGGCCATGGAATCCACCACATGTAAGCTGGAGAGTTCCACAAATGGGCCAGGCCGGTTACCATCAGCGTACCGAGTATAACAAGCGTATCCTGAAAGTATCTTCTGATGTGGATGAAGTAAATCCTGCAGGAGGCTTTGTGAACTACGGCCTTGTTGGCGGAGATTATATCCTTGTAAAGGGTACTGTCCCAGGTCCTTCCAAGAGGCTTATCAGACTCAGGGAACCAACCAGGCCAAAGACATCTGCTGTGGGAGAGCCCCAGCTTATGCATATAAACACACAGTCCCGGCAGGGGTGAGATAGATGGTCACAGCAAATATTCTTGATATTTCAGGTAATTCCAAAGGTGAAATAACCTTACCCGACGTTTTCGAAGAGATTTACAGGCCGGACCTTATCAAAAGGACCGTGCTTTCTTCCCAGTCTAAAAGGTATCAGCCCTATGGTCCCAAGATGTATGCCGGAATGGAAACTTCTGCAGTCTCCTGGGGATCCGGGAGAGGGGTTGCTCAGATTCCAAGGCTTGTCAACGGAAGTCGGGTTGCAAGAGTTCCCCAGGCAGTAGGCGGAAGGCGTACCCATCCACCAAAACCTGAAGCTGACAGGACAGAGAAGGTTAACAAAAAAGAGAAACGTCTTGCAGTTCGCTCTGCAATAGCAGCTACAATTAATGCAGAACTCGTGAAAGGACGAGGTCATGTATGTGACGCTACCCTGCCTCTTGTAGCAGAAGATGCCCTGCAGGATGTTGAGAAAACAGCAGAAGTTATTAAATTCCTCGAAGCAGCAGGTGCTTATGATGATGTCCTGCGTGCCAAAGACAGCCGTTCCATCAGGGCCGGTAAGGGTAAGATGAGAGGAAGGAAATACAAACATAAGAAAAGTGTTCTGATCGTTGCCGGTTCAGAAAGTCCAATATTCCGCTCGGCACGTAATCTGCCAGGTGTGGATGTTACAACAGTAGATTCACTTTATACTGAATTACTTGCACCCGGTGCAAAGGCAGGACGACTGACGGTATGGACAGAATCCGCAATATCCAGTCTGGAGGACATGTTCATATGAACGCTATTAAGTACCCGTTCATCACCGAAAAAGCTATGACGCATATGGAGGATAACAAACTTCAGTTTGTTGTCGATACCCGTGCCAACAAGAGCCAGATCAAGGAAGATGTGACAAAGATCTACGGTTTTCCCGTAAAGTCCGTTTGCACAACGACAACAATGAAGGGAGAAAAAAAGGCTCTTGTCACATTTGATGAAGTAGATGCAGCACATGAGATTGCTACACGTATTGGTTTGATGTGAGGTGTTGATTTATGGCAAGACGAATTATATCACAGAACAGGGGTCGTGGAACACCTACATATAGGGCACCTTCACATCGCTATAAAGCTGCTCTTAAACATCCTTCAGTTGAAGAAGGCAGCACAATTTTTGCCGATGTGGTGGAAATTGTCCATGATCCAGCAAGATCCGCGCCTATCGCAAGGGTTTCCTTTGAAAGTGGCGAAGAGCGTTTAATTCTCGTTCCGGAAAGTATCGGTGTAGGAGATCGCATTGAATGCGGTATCTCTGCAGAGATCAAACAGGGTAACATCCTCCCGCTGGCTGAGATCCCGGAAGGCGTACCTCTCTGCAACATAGAATCCAAACCAAACGATGGTGGAGCTTTTGCTCGTTCATCCGGTGCCTATGCTACCCTTGTGGGTCATGAAAGGAATAGGACAGTTGTCCAGCTTCCTTCAGGTGAAATGAAATGGCTGAATCCAAAATGCAGGGCCTCTATTGGGGTTGTTGCTGGTGGCGGACGTGCCGAGAAACCATTCCTGAAGGCCGGTAAGAAGTATCATAAGTTGAGATCCAGGGCAGCCAAGTATCCGAGAGTTTCCGGTATTGCAATGAATGTTATTGACCACCCATTCGGTGGAGGTAACAGGCAACATCCCGGCAAACCAACTACCGTAGGCAGGAACGCCCCGCCTGGCAGGAAGGTAGGACAGATTGCAGCCCGGAGGACCGGAAAGCGTTAAATGAGGTGTATATATGGCTAAAAAATCTTCATCAAGGTTACCAAAGAGGAAAGGAGAATATACCTATCGGGGCAAATCTGTGGATGAGCTCAAGGAATTGAGTATTGAGCAATTCGCCGAACTTCTTCCCGCAAGGGAAAGGAGGACCATTCACCGTGGGCTTCCCGATGGGCATAAAAAAGTCCTGGAGAAATACAGGGCTGGAAAGGATAGTGTGCGAACCCACCACAGGTCAATGATAATTTTCCCTGAAATGGTAGGTAAGCAAATTGCAGTTTACAACGGTAAAGAATTCGTAAGTGTAGATGTACAGCCTGAGATGGTAGGTCACAGGTTTGGAGAATTCGCACAGACAAGAGGCAGAGTTTCCCACGGAAGCGCTGGTGTTGGTGCAACCCGTTCCAGTAAATTCGTACCACTTAAGTAAGGTGATTGTTAATGGCAAGAATTGATTATTCAACGGAACTTGAGCCAGCAACAAGTGCCAGAGCTATGGGTTCAGAGCTACATATCTCTCCCAAGAAATCACGCGAACTCTGTCGCGAGCTTAAAGGAATGCGTACTACATCTGCAAAGAATTATCTTGGAGAGGTAATTGATTTCAAAAGGGCTGTACCATTCAGGAGGCACAATGACAGTCTGGGGCACAAGAAAGGTCCAATGGCGGCAGGTCGTTATCCTGTAAAAGTGGCTGCAGAAGTTCTCAAACTTTTAGAGAATGCTGAGAGCAATGCGGAATACAAGGGTCTTGATCCTTCTCAAATGTACATAAACCATGTTTCTACAAAGAAAGGTAGGGTTATCCATGGAATGCGCCCCAGGGCTCGTGGAAGGGCTACCCCCAAGAATACGGAAACCGTAAATATCGAAATTATTCTGAGCGAGGTGCGCTAAAATGGCAGTAGAGAAGAAATTTGTTGAGGACGGCTATGTGAAAGCCTCGCTTGACGAATATTTCGCAAACCAGCTGAGTCGGGCCGGTTATGGTGGCATGGAGATCAATCGAACTCCTATGGGGACACAGATTGTTGTTTATTCCGAAAAACCCGGTATGGTTATAGGGAAGGCCGGAAAGGTCATCCGCCGGCTCACAAGAGACGTCGGGCGCCTTTATAATCTTGATAACCCTCAAATTGATGCACAGGAAGTAAAGAGGCCAGAACTGAATGCCCAGATGATGGCAACAAGGCTTGCTTCTTCCATTGAACGTGGCTGGTATTTCAGGAAAGCAGGTCACAATGCAATGCGTGCCATTATGAATTCCGGTGCTCTTGGGTGTGAAATAATCCTCTCCGGAAAGGTTACTGGTGCAAGGTCAAGGGTCGAGAAAATGGTAAATGGCTATATCAAACATGCAGGAAAACCTGTTGATGATATTGTGGACGAAGGGTTCGCAGTAGCCGTTAAAAAACTCGGTACAATTGGCTGTAAAGTGAGAATTATCCATCCGGGTGCTGTGTTGCCAGATTCCTACCACCTGAAAGAGGTTGTGGAAGAGGCAGTTGCAGAAGTTGCTCCTGAAGAAGCTGAAAGTGCTGGCGTTGAAGAACTTGTGGAAGCAGAAGCAACCGGTGAAGTTGCAGAAGCTGAGGATGTCGAATCCACAGAAGAAGCAACAGAAGCTAAAGCTGCTGAAGAAGTACCTGAGGCAGAACCGGAAGTTAAAGCAGAATCCGAAGAAGTTGAATCAACCGAAGGCTCCGAAGAAAATGTCCCGGAACCGGAAGATGAACAACTTCCAGGTGAGCAGCGCCGGCTTGTTGAAGGTGTATGGCAGCACAAGCATGAAGAACATGATTACTGGCATCCCATGGCACGTGTTCACAGGGGGGATAACTGATGGCAATCCTTCGTGTAAAGGAAATCAGGGATATGTCTCCCAATGAAAAAGTGGATGAACTTGAAAAACTCATGAATGAGCTTATCAAGGAACGTGCCCTTTCCTCTGCAGGTGGCGCGCCTGAAAATCCCGGTCGTATAAAGGAACTTAAGAGGACGATTGCGAGAATAAAAACCATCCAGAGAGAAATGAAGGAGATATAAATTGGATATATCACCCCAAAACCTGATCTATCACGAATTGATAGGATTGATGGTTGAGGTGGTTGATTCTACCAATCAATATCTTGCAGGTATTAATGGAAAAGTAGTTGATGAGACACGGAACATGTTGGTAATCGAGGTCGAGGATATGTACGAAAAACAAGTACCAAAAAAAGGTTCCACATTTGTGTTTCATCTTCCAGTTGGTTCTGGATGTTCCCCGGCCACATCAGTAGAGGTCGGGGGCACCCTCTTGCTCTCACAACCCGAAAACAGGACCAAGAATATCAGGAAATTACGCATGAGGTAATAATCATGGCACGAAACATTGGATTGAATGTTCCTGAACCTTCCGAAGAATGTGACGACGTAAATTGTCCTTTCCATGGCACTCTTCCCGTAAGGGGACAGGTGTTGTCTGGAAAGGTAGTTAGTGACAGTATGGACAGGACAGTTGTAATCCAGCGAAAATATGATAAATTCATCAATAAGTACCAGAGGTACGAGAAACGTCAGTCAAAGATACATGCTCATAATCCTCCTTGCATTGATGCAAAGGAAGGGGACATTGTAACAATAGCAGAATGCCGTCCCCTGAGCAAGACCAAATCTTACGTAGTTGTTAAGGCGGAGGCACAGGTATGAAAGGAATGCGTTCCAGTGTCTCTAAATGCCTTAATGCCGGTGCACGTATCGACTGTGTCGACAATACCGGTGCAAGGACTGTGGAAATTATTTCTGTCAAGAAATACCGTGGTGTGAAAAACCGTCAGCCAAAAGCAGGTCTAGGTGATATGTGTGTTGTCTCTGTCAAGAAAGGAACTCCTGAAATGAGAAGACAGATCCTCCACGCAGTAGTTGTCAGGCAGAAAAAAGAATTCCGCAGGCCGGATGGAACCCGGGTTAGCTTTGAGGATAACGCAGTGGTAATTACAGATCCCACCGGTTTCCCCAAAGGAACAGACATTAAGGGCCCTATTGCCAGGGAAGTCGCAGAACGTTTCCCCAAGATAGGGACTACAGCATCAATGATTGTGTGAGGTAATCAATATGGTGTCAAAACAGCCAAGAAAACAGAGAAAGGCACGTGGCACTGCCCCTCTTCACGTCAAGCAAAAATACATGAAGGCTCCTCTTTCCCAGGACCTGCGTTCCAAGTATGGACGCAACGCAACTGTAGCGGTAGGCGATACTGTACAGGTAATGCGTGGTGACCATGCAGGAACAAAAGGATTGGTAGAAGGTGCTTCTTTAAAAAGTGGAATGATTGTGATTGAGGGCATCTACGTCACCAAGGC
>Ga0208153_100321_pt1 | contig 15580 bp, 13 predicted proteins | sample Wag42014_10_18_FD_187331 | JGI IMG/M metagenome (GOLD analysis project Ga0208153, IMG submission 187331) | Deep subsurface shale carbon reservoir microbial communities from Ohio, USA - Utica-2 Time Series 2014_10_18 (SPAdes) (version 2) ... | reverse complement strand
GGATCCCCTGTTTTCTGAAAAAGACTACTGTAACCCGAATCCTGCTTGGGGTAATGTGTTATGGTCTGAAAATCCTCCTCAGAGTCAAATACTGTTTAAATAACAGGGGGTGAAACTAAACACGCCCTTGCGATTGGGAAGGTTTTTAAACTCTTCTTAGAACACAGTTTTGAAAAAATAAAAATTAGTTTTAGGTGGGGATGATGAAGAAGTTCGCAAGTATTTTGGGAATTCTCTTAATAGCGGCAACTTTTGGCTGCATTACGCAGAATCAGACATCTACAACACCCACAGAAGCGCAAAAGCTTGTTATCTACTCCTACGACAGCTTTGAATATCTGGCAAGTGAAGTAATTCCAAAATTTGAAGAGAAATATGGAGTTAAAGTTGAGCTGCAGCTAATTGGAGATGCCGGTGAAGTCTTAAACCGCCTAATTCTGGAGAAAGATAACCCAAGAGCCGATCTGGTTATAGGAATAGACAACAGTCTCTTAGCAAAGGCCATTGAGGCGGGAGTGTTGGAACCTTACAAACCAGAGAACATAAACCTCGTCCCGGAAGACCTCATCTTTGACCCGACATTCCATCTAACGCCTTATGATTACGGATACATAGCAATAAACTATAGAGAAGACATGGTGCAAAATCCTCCAAAGAGCCTTGAAGACCTCACAAAGCCAGAGTGGAAAGGAAAGCTCGTTATTGAGGATCCCAGAACGTCTTCCCCCGGAGCCGCGTTCTTATTGTGGACAATAGCAGTGTATGGAGATGATGGATATCTCCACTACTGGGAAAAACTTAAAGAAAATGACGTGCACATAGTTAAAGGATGGACAGAAGCCTGGACTGCTTTTATGAACGGTGAATTCCCTCTGGTGCTCAGCTATGCCACATCCCCAGCTGCAACTGTCTATTATGACAACATAACTTACGTTAAGGCAGTGGCCTTTGAAGAGGGCAACTACATGCAGATAGAGGGAGCTGGAATAGTAAAGGGAGCAAAGAACAAAGAGCTGGCAAAGAAGTTCATAGAGTTCATGCTCACAGAAGACTTCCAAAGTGCTATTCCCACCAACCAGTGGATGTATCCAGTAAACCCGAACGTTGAACTGCCAGAAGTGTTTAAATATGCCCTCCAGCCAGAAGAGATAAAACCCGTAACCCTCGATCCAGAATACGTAAAGGAGAACTTCGAACGCTGGATTAAGGAATGGACAGCTCTTATGGTGGAAGGAAAGAGCCCAGAAGAGATAATAGCTTCAAGGGGATGAGCCAAGTATTGAAAAACTTTTTACTCTTATTCCAACTTTTTTTGGCATCTTTTTAATTGAAAATGGTATCTCATCCAAGAATCTTTCTGCGATTATGAGATTACCCTCTACATCAATCTTGAGCCGTATTCTACCCGGGAGCAGTTCATAGTCCACTATTTCTCCCGTGTCCCCCTCTTCGACATAAACGCTCTCCGGCCTGAAGAATATCTTTACTCTCCCTTCTGTCTTGACTTCAAAGCAAAGGCTCCCGATACACGCTTTTCCCCCTTCTGCGTTAACTTCCAAAATGTTGGAAAGACCTAAAAACTTGGCTACAAACTCATTTTTTGGGTTGTAGTAGAGATGCAGGGGATTACCAACCTGCTCTATCCTTCCAACACTCATAACAGCTATTCTATCACTTATTGCCATGGCTTCCTCCTGATCATGCGTTACGTAGATCGTAGTTATTCCAAGCTCTTTTTGAATCCTTTTTACTTCCCCCCTAAGCCTTTCCCTTATTTTTGCATCGAGGTTGGAAAGGGGCTCATCCAAGAGCAGCAGTTGGGGTTCTATTACAAGAGCCCTTGCCAGTGCAACTCTCTGTTGCTGACCACCGCTCAGCTGCTCGGGATAGCGGTCTTCAAACCCCTTCAAGCCCACAAGCTCAAGAGCCCACGAGACCCTCCTTCTAATCTCTTCCTTAGGAAGCTTTCTAAGCTTTAAACCGAAGGAGATATTATCATAAACAGTCATATGCGGAAAGAGCGCATAATCCTGAAAGACGATGCCTATGTTCCTTTCATACGGAGGAACGTCGTTCACGACGGTGTCATCGAAGTACACTCTCCCCTTATCTGGCTTCTCAAAACCCGCTATGATTCTAAGTGTTGTCGTCTTTCCACATCCACTCGGGCCAAGCAGGGTCAAAAACTCGCCCTGCTTTGCTTCTAAAAAGGGGATATAAAGCCTGAAATCATCTTGCTTAAACTCTATGTCCTCAAGCCTTAACCTCACCATATCTCCTCACCCGTTCTCTCAATTAGAATAAAGGCTATTGTGCTGACCAGCATTAAAATAACGGACATTGCCGATGCCGGGCCGAACTGCCGCGAGCCTAAAAAACGATATATTGCAATTGTTATCGTCGTGTACTCGGGCTTGTATATCATGTAGGTAGCTCCAAGCTCGGCTATGCTCATCGCAAAAGCAAATATCGCTCCCACTACTATGCCCCCAAAAGCGAGGGGAAGCTCAACTTTCAAGAATGCCTTGAGTTCGTTGGCTCCCAAGCTCATGGCGGCTTCCTTTAGACTGGGCTTTATCTTCTTCAGCACTGTGGAAATAGCCCTCAGAACAAAGGGGTAAGCAATAATCGTGTGTGCAAAGACTATCAGATACCAGGTGCCCAAAAGGTTCAGAGGAGGCTTGTGGAAAGCCCTTATGTATCCTAGGCCAAGGGTTATTGCAGAAGAAGCCAAAGGCAGCATCACAAGAGCATCAAAGATGTTTTTGCCCCCAAATTCCCATCTGTACATTATGTAAGCAATGCTCAAGGCCAAAAGTACCGAAAAGATCACCGTAGAGAACCCAAAGAAAAGGGAATTTCTAATTGCCGTTATGCTGTTTGCGCCGAATATAGGGTTGTACTCCGGAGAGAAAACCCTTCTGTACCACTCAAGTGTAAACCTGCCCCCATAAGTAAACGAGTGATAAACAACCGCTATTAGGGGAGATAAAATAAAAAGGAACACTACGCTGGAATAGACAGCTATTAATGCCCCTTTTATGCTCAAAAGTTCTCTCAGGGTCAGGGACACTGGCTTTCTAAATACTCTCTGCTCCTCCGCTTTTGCGTAAAGATCAAGGCTTTTTAGGTAGAGGTACATAAAAACAAAACTCAGCGAAATTTGGATTATGGCCAAAGCTGCTCCCGTTTTGAAGTCTAAAAGGGTCATTATCGCCGTGAAGATATCAACTTCTATGGTCGCATACTGATACCCTCCGAGGATCAGAGGAATTGAAAAGCTCAAAAAGCAGAAGACAAAGGTCAGCATTGAAGAAGCAAATATCGCCGGCATGAGCATCGGCAATGTGACTTTTCTAAAGAGGGTAAATCCTCTTGCCCCCAAACTTAGAGCAGCTTCTTCGTAGTGGGGGTTTATACGTTGCCAAAGCGAGGAAACCATCCTCACGACCACGGGAAAATTGTAGAATGCGTGAGCCAAAAGTATTGCCTTCCATGAGTAGAGAATTCCCGGATCCCTTCCAATCAGCTGTGCAATTACTCCGGATCGCCCAAATAGGAGTATAAAGCCCAAGGCAACCATGATGCTGGGCATTACAAAGGGAACCGTTAGAAGGGCTTTTAAAATTCCCTTGCCCGGGAAGTCATATTTTGCAAAGATATACGCCCCGGGTAACCCCAACAACAGTGTTAAGAGTGTAGAGGCAAGTGCCTGCCAGAGGGTGAAAAATATGACCCTTCTGTGGTAGCTGTTCGAGATTACTTGGAGAATATACTTCAGCGTAATCCCGTTATCCCACAAACCTTCCTTTAATATGCTAATTAGGGGAAAGTAAAAGAACAGGAATAAGAAAATAAGGGGCGGGAAAACTATAAAGTTTCTCCACTTCATTTTCATCGGATTTAATGAGTTATATGGTTTTATAAGTCTGTTGTCCAGTAGGCTAAACCAATATGCCTATCGGCCCCACCATAATACAGCAGAATCTTGTTCTCATGCTCTACCATGCCTTCAATAAAGACGACATTATTAACGTGGCCATACAGTTCCCATTCATACTGTGGAACCATTAGTGGAGTTTCAGTCCTCGCAACAACCTTATCCGGGTATTCTTTATCGAAAATTGCAAGTCCCACTTTGTACTTTAACCCCTCTCCACATCTGCCGGCGCTGTTGTAAATCAAAGCTATCCCATAGCTGGTCTCAAACAAAGGTGGGCCAGGTTCAACCAGAACGTTATCGAAGTACCTTTCTCTTGGAGATAGCACAGGTTCTTTCATGTACTCCCAGTTGACCAGGTCCTTTGAAACTGCCATCCAGATATTTGAATCACCAAAATACATTAAGTAGTTCCCCTTAAAATTGCCTTTTTCAAGCCTTTTTGGCAAGATTGCGCCGCTTTTTGTCCAACCTTTGATGCCGTTCTTTTTGTGCTCAAAACCTTCAAAAATTGGCCCGTGTTTCTTCCATGTTAGCATATTCTTTGAGGTTGCCAGACACAACCTCGCTGTTTTACCATCGTAACCGGTGTAAGTCATATAGTACGTCTTACCAACCTTCACTATCCTCGGATCTTCAACACCAACACTTTCCCACTTGTACTCCGGCTCAATTACTGGTTCTGGATGTCTAAAAAAGTTAATGCCATCGTAACTTATCGCAAGCCCAATCCTGCCCGTCAGCTGGTCTTCTTTGGATTCTGCTCTGTAAAGCATTACTATTCTGTCCTTCTCTTTAATAACCGCGGGATTGTAAGTATTTCTTGAATCAAAACCTTCTCTGGAAGGAGAAAAAATAGGTTGAGGAATCTTTTCTGGAGGTTTTATGTCGATTTTGTTCCCTTCTATTTTGATAATCTTTTCAAATATCTCGCTCTTCAAATCTTGTAACCTCCTCTTTTTTGGATTCAATTAAGTACGCCTTTCCTCTAAACCTGACCAATGCTGAAACCTCAAGATTCTCGGGCAGCAGTGGAGATACAGTTAGCTCTTTTTCAGCCTTGAGACCTAATACAGCTGTAAGAAATGCAAATACACTTGCGGCACTCCACGCTTGCGGAACATTTGCTCTAGGACATAAGAGCGGATACTCACTCTCAAGGCCGCTGAATAGTTCTGGGAGCTGATAGTTGGGAAGGAACTTTGCAGCGTTGAATATTGCCTCTGCAAGCATCTTTGCCTTTTCACTTTCTCCAATTGATGCAAGCCCAAGGGCTATTATGGCATTGTCGTGAGGCCATATACTACCGTTGTGATAGCTAAATGGGTTATATGCCCTTTCTTTCGAGCTGAGCGTTCTAATTCCCCACCCGGAGAACATGTCCTCATCAAACAGTCTTTCCACTATTTCCCTCTGGTGTTCCGCTATCCCGGTAAACAGGAGATGCCCCATGTTGGACGAGACTACCTTAGATGGAACGTTGTCCCCGTCTAGAGCAAGTGCATAGAATCCATCGCACCAGAAATCCTTGTTAAAGCGTTTCTTTAGCTCTTCCGCTTCTTTTTTGAGCATCTCTGCATCCAACGAGGTAAGACCGAGTGAAGCCGCATCCATGAGGGCTTTGTAGGCATATCCTTGCACTTCCACCAAGGCAACAGGTGGTTTCGTGGGGGTGCCTTTCTCGGTTGGAATGCCTTCCTTTGAGTCTTTCCATCCCTGATTGGCCAAGAGACCTCTCCTGTACCTTATGTATCCCCCTCCCTCTTTGAGCCTCCTTAAAATCCACTCTACCGCTGCAGTGAGATTGGGCTTGAGCTCCTCTATTAGCTCCCTATTACCCGTCCACCGAAGGTATTCCGCTGCCAGAATAACGTAAAGAGGTGTTGCATCCACAGTCCCATAATAAGGCGCGAAGGGCATTTTTCCCGAGTGGGACAGCTCACCAAATCTAAACTCATGGGGAATCTTACCGGGCTCTTCTTCGCTAACCGGGTCAAACTTCTTTCCCTGAATCTTGGCGAAGAACCTCAGGGTGCCCTCGGCATATTGCGGGTAATATGGAAGCAAGAACCAGGAAGTTATAATGCTGTCCCTTCCAAAAGGACATGCATAATAAGGAATGCCGGCAAATGGCACAAGCCCATAGTTCGTGTGCGCTGTTAAGGCCGTTAAATCTTCAATAGCCCTTTCAAAAACTCTATCAAGCCATGTCAAGTTCGTTGAGACAACGTTTGGAAGCAAGAAGGTGGTTGCTGTTAAAAACACCTCAAGTCTTTCTTTCGAGACCTGCGGAACGAATTCAAGGTAAAGAGTCCCTTTCTCAAGAGGATCCAACGTAAGCTCTGCAAGTGCCAATCCCTTTTGGATTTTCATGTTTGTTTTGATTTTCAGATTTCTCTCAATCTTATCCTTTCCTGCATACGAGTATTCGCTCTCTTCCCCAAGGGAGGTCTTGATTCTGCGTCTAATCCTCTGCCCTCCGAATTTTCTAACTTCAAAAATGTCTTCAATCGGGACTTTAAAGGAGTATTCGACTCTAAGACTTACCTTCTCTTGTGAGGTGTTGTAGAATTGGAGCTCTTCTCTATACGCCCCGTTGTCCCCTATTTCTCGCTTTCTCAATAGGACTACTTTATCCTCTATAGAAAAATGAGAATATGCTCTCCTAGGGCCGTCTTGGGAACTTCCTATGAGTATGGCGCTTTTGTCCAATTTGAGCCTCACTCCCTTCAGAAAACGGGTATCAAACACATAAAAGCCGTCATAATCGTCTTTCATATCACCATCTTGCCTCGTAACCACAAAAGCCCCGTTATAGGATAGAATAACTGCCATCTTCTCGACCTCCAAAGAAAGATATTAAAGAGAATTCAAAAATTCCTCAACCTCATCTCTTTTTCCAAGATTTATCGCTTTGATGCCCCACATCCTTGCTACGAACTCGACATCATTTGTGAAGTCACCCGGAACTGCCGAGAGATGATTTGCGCCCATTATATTTAGGAACGTTTCCTTGTCAAGGGGGTTCTTTATCGCTGTGTGAGGCCACTGTTTGCCCCATTTTAGCTGGGACTCGATTTCTTCAGTAATCTCCACCCCCTCTGCGAGGAAGTATAGGAGGTAGTACTCTCCCCCTTTTCTTATGAGCCTTGCAACAGTGAGCTCAGTGGGTGGGGTTCTATACGTTAGCGCTCCCCCGCTATTTCCTTGGCACTGCCCCTGTATGGTTGTCTCTTTGAGGTTTTCTTCAGGGTCTTCGCTGAGCTTTGCATAGTAAAGGGACGAAGCCCCACAGTTTGCTATCAACACAAGCTCATCGTCAACGTACTTTATATCCCCAAAGAGCGGAGGCTTCCTGCTCAGATAAAATAGCAGGGCAGAGCTTATAGTTCCCTTCACATCGCCTTCACAGGTAGCGGGCACAATTGGCTTTTCCCCTTTTGCATCGGCATTGAACGGGAAGAGAGCCGGAATTAGACACGCCGTTACCCCATACATCTCGCTAAGCTCCGGCTGGCATTTAATTGAAACGGCTGCTGTTTCGTTTTCGTATTCCTTCCATATGTCCTTTGCAGCAAGGTATATGGCAATCTGCCTCCTCAGAACTTCAGGCGTGAGCATGTTGTTGTCATACTTAACTTTCGCCTTCTGGGTTAGCCAGTCAAAGAACTCCTCAAGGCGGATGCGCTCTTTTTCATCGCTAATCATTGAATCAGCCTTCTTGATTATCGCGTACTGATCAATGATTAAGAAATCTCCTATGAACTTCTTCAGTCTCGGGAGGTCATCCATTAGATGTTCCATTCCGAGCGTATAAGGAGCCCCCCAAAGAAGTAGAGATTTTCTGGAAAGCTTTGAAACCGCTTCCGCAGCCCTTGCCCATGCTTTTACCTTCTCCACATCTCCTTTAAGCCTTACATGGTGCAGGGCATGATAGTTCACAGCGCTCTCCCATAGAGAAGCTCCGACAGAGGTTATACACGTGGTTCCGGCCCAGGCAGGATCATCGTCAGCGTAGAGAAGCAAAGGCTTGTTGGTTTCCTTTGCAAGCAACGTCACAAGGTTGCTCTCAGTCCAGTGCCACAACCCCAGAATAATCCCGCTCACATCTCTCGAACCGATTAGCTTGGAAGCCTCGATGACTTCCTCTTTATCATCTATTCCGAAGTTTTCCCCCTTCTCAAGGGCTTCGTATTTCCCAAGGGCCCCATTGACGTCAAAGACTTCAATGCCAGAAGATTCGAGTTCCTGCAGGAGTTTTTTATGCTTTTCCAGCAGGGCTTTCTCCCTATCTATTGAAAGGGCAGTCTTTCTCGGGTCCGTAAAGGTGGCAAGAGCCAGCAAATTTATCACCTCATTTGTTTGTGCATAAGTTTTCCCTTAAAAAATTTAAAAGGGGCTAGAATATTGCTTTTTTTGTTTTTTTATCGAAGGTGTGGATTTTCTTCATGTCAAAGACAACGTCAACCTCTTCCCCTTCCCTAACCTTAGACTCGGCCGAGAACTTACCAACAAAACTCAAACCACCAACACGCAAGTGCACAACCTTCTCCCCACCAAGATTCTCAACAATATCCACCCTAGCCCTAACCATATTCTCCCCAGGAACCTTCACCTGAGCAAACAAAGCATCATAAACATCCTCCGGCCTAATACCAAAGATTACTTCTTTACCCACATAATCCAACTCCTGCAAGACCTCAAACTGGTCCGGCAGCAGTTTAAGCCTGAACTCGCCAAAGTCCAAGAAACCATCCTCTGTAACGCTGGCATCAAGGAAATTCATTGGTGGCGAGCCAATAAAACCAGCCACGAATGTGTTTGCGGGTTTGTCATAAACCTCTTCGGGAGTCCCAACTTGTTGTAGTACTCCAGCATTCATCACGGCAATCCTGTCACCCATCGTCATAGCCTCAACCTGATCGTGAGTAACGTAAATTGTAGTGACGCCAAGCTGCCTCTGCAGTTTCTTCAACTCAGCCCTCATCTTAACCCTCAACTTAGCATCCAGATTACTCAGCGGCTCGTCCATAAGGAAAACTTTGGGTCTTCTTACTATAGCCCTGCCAAGGGCAACACGCTGTCTCTGACCGCCGGACAGCTCCCTCGGCTTCCTGTTGAGGAGTTCTGTCAGGCCGAGCAATTCGGCAACTTCCCTAACCCTCTGGTCAATTTCCTGCTTTGGTACTTTTCTGAGCTTTAATGGAAAAGCGATGTTGTCGTAAACAGTCATGTGGGGGTAGAGGGCGTAGCTCTGGAAGACCATGGCAATGTCCCTATCCTTTGGCGGAATGAAGATTCCTTTTTCTGGGTCAGCAACGAGTTTATCGCCAATGTAAATTTGCCCCTTGCTCGGTTCTTCTAAACCGGCAATCATCCTGAGCGTTGTAGTCTTACCACAACCACTCGGGCCGAGTAAAACCATGAATTCTCCGTCTTTAATTTCTAAATTCATTTCTTTTACTGCTTGGAAGTCCCCAAATATTTTCCAAACATCTACAAGCCTCACACCAGCCATAGGAATCACCCCAGTATGAATTTTATTTCGGTACTTTCGTAATCTTCAATAACAGCAAACATTCCTCCAATTTTTACCACACTTTTTTCAGTCTCGAGGTGAATGTTGTTAACGGCTTCCTTAAAGGAGAGAGTGTATCCAACAACATTACCATAAAGGGTCTCAACTTTTCCAGTCTTGATGTTTTTTCCAACAATTTCTGCCGTTATTGTGTTTTTGTTGATGTGCCTCTTTACAAAATCTGCAGCATGAAACATGGCAAAGAACCGGATATCCTGAGGATTGCCTAAATACTCAGCCTCCAACGACGACTCCTTGAATATCTCTATTATAAGACTGTATTGTGAGAATATCACCTCTGGATAAGTTGCTTTAAAGCTCGGTGGAAGAGTTGGATTAAAGCTCACATTTTGGATCATAACCACTTCCCTTCCATCTGCCATGCCGATTAGATGATTCAGCTTGTAGAACTGCCTAACAAAGAGATTTCCTTTCCCTCTAAACTCCGAGAGATCTGGTATTCTGTCGATATAAAGGGATACTGTAACGCCCTTTTCGAGGGTTCTTAGCAAATCTCCTCTAATAGTTTCAAAAAATTCACTTGGAGTAACTACTATCACCTCATTTTTGGCAGAATATAAAGACTCCCTGAACATTTCAAGAGCCTCGTCAAAACTCCTGCTTCTCCATATTGCAGGTCTCTGTTCTTCTTTTTTCATGTTCTTAAGTTCAATTTCGAGCTTTTCCATTATGTCCTCAAGTTCTTTTTTAAACCTGAAAAATGCTATTCTTGGTGAGTAGGCGGCGTATATCTTTGGTGTTCCCTCAATTTCAGTCACAAATCCCCTAAGTTTTAAGGAGGATATTGTATCATAGACCCTGTTGTACGGTATCCCGCTTTTTGCAGAGATTTCCTTAGCCGTACTGGGCCCATAAACTAGGAGAGTCCAGTAGGTAAGAATTTCGTATTTGGTAAATCCAATTTCACTCAATGCATGCGAAATTTCCGGAGGTATCTCCATATACTGTCACCTAAAAAGTATGTAAGGAGGAGGGTTTAAAAAGAATTTAGTAAATCAAGATACCTCTCGAGATGCTTTGTTATTATGAAGTTCTCTTTAACCCTTTCTTTGGCATTTTTGCCCATTTCCTGCGCTATGTCTTTGTGTTCAAGAAGATACAGAGTTTTTTCAACGGCTTCGTTGACATCCTTCACAAGGAATCCTGTTTTTCCGTCCACTATCTGAAGTTTTATTCCTCCCACAGCTCTGCCCACTACAGGCTTTTCTTTCCACATTGCTTCGGTAACAGTTAATCCAAACCCTTCCCTAATAGACATCTGGAGGATTACATCACTGGCTCTCTGAAAGGCATTTACTTCTCTTGCATGAACTCCAGTGAGGTTTGTAAGCACTTTAACGTCGTAGTCCTCACCGATTTTCCTCAGGGTCTTCTCAAAGTATATCCAGCCTTCGGGGTCATCATGAGCCATTACACCAACCAACAAAAGCTGAACTTCCGGTATTTTCTCTTTGACCTTCCTGTAAACATCAATGACGTCGAAGACACCTTTCCACGGGTCAAAGCGGGCTACCTGAGTTATTATCGGTCTATCAGGGTCAACGTCAAACCTTTCTAAGGTCCTCAGGATTTCACTTTCACTGAGTTCCATGTTCTTCTCACTTAGAGGGTCAATAGAGGGAGGCATTATGACTACTTTTTCCCTGTCTAAATCCTCTTGAACATATTCTTCCATGTGGAATATATACCTATCATATTTCTCTACAAACTGTCTCAGGAACTTCCAGAATTCCATGTTGGGGTCACTTAAATCTATGTGGCATCTCCAAATCCAAGGTTGCCTTTTCTCGTAAAACTCTATAAGGGGTGCTGGCTGGGGGTCGTGTATCAGGATGTAATCGAAGGGTGTTAGGTCGAAATCTTCGGCGTTCTTTTTGTTTGTTTCAAGATATAGTTTCTTCATTTCCTCAGTTAGTCTAAGCTCTTTATTTCCCTGGAGAGCATTGTGAAAGCTCTTTGTAACGTTGAAAAACTCGTTTGTACCCTCAATTACAAACCATCTTGCGTCTATTCCAACGTCTTTCATTAAGGGAACAAGATTGTGCAAAATCTCTGCCACACCCCCACCAAAAGAGGTGGAGTTTACGTGGATAAAGCTCTTGCCTTTTAGATTCTCTGCCTTTTCTTTAATGGTTTCTAAGGCTTCATCCCCTATTATTTCCCTGTAGTCTTCAAGCCTTTTACCTTCTCCACCAAACTTTGTTACCTCGTACATTTCCATCCCTCCATCATTTTTCAGTTGACCATCCTATCATACCACTTATGTAGTACTTCTGGAAGAGAGCGTAGACAAGCAGCGGGACTATCATAACCATAATTGAAGCTGCAGTCAGTATACCCCAATCTACATAATACTGCCCCCTAAGCAGAGGAAGCCTTTGAGTAGCGACGTATTTCTCTGGATTTTGCAGAAAGACCAAAGCCAAGAAGAAGTCACTCCATACCCACGTAAATTGGAGTATCGCAGCCGAGATTAATCCTGGCAGTGCCATTGGCAGGACAATCTTGTAAAATATTTGAAAATCAGTTGCTCCATCGATTCTAGCAGCTTCTTCGACGTCTGTTGGCAACATTGAGAAATAGTTTCTCATGAAGAAGATTATCCACGCCAACCCCCATGCTGAATGAACAATTATTAGGCCTCCGAACGTGTTCAGCATATGGAGGTTCCTCAGGAGGAAGTATAACGGAACTACCGTCATCTGCTGTGGAAGCGCCATTAGGAATACTATAAACGCAAAGAGATAGTGCTTTACCGGAAAACTGTATCTGGCAAAGGCATAGGCAGCCAATGCAGCCACTATTAAAGGAACGATTGCTGAGGGTATTGCGACTATCAGAGAGTTCTTTAACCCATCACTAATGGGAAACATTGGGTGATTGAAGGCTTTTATGTAATTTTCAAGAGTTATTGTGAATGTATCAAAATGCCACCATCCACTTACAATCTCCTCATACGGTCTTATTGAGGCCATAAGGACTCCGATAAACGGTATCAACCAAATTATTCCTATAGTCCAGGCAAGTGCGTTTGATACTATGTATTTTTTCAGTTTGTACATCGGAACGCCCATCTCACTCCCTCCTCCTAATTAGCCACAGGGCAGGTATTAGTGTCAGTGTCGTCAAGAGCACCGCTACTACAGCGGCGTAGTTGTAGTTGAGAGCCCTTGCAAAGTAGTCCCACATCTGGAGTGCAAGAACCATTGAAGCTCCACCTGGGCCTCCGCCTGTAGCCACGTAGACGACATCGAAGATTTTTAGATCCCAGAGCAGGGTCATTGCCACTACCACTACAGTAATTGGCCTTAACAGAGGCCAGGTCACGTTTTTGAAGATTTGAAATCTGTTAGCACCGTCTATTAAAGCGGCCTCATAGTAGTCTTTGGGTATAGAGGCCAAGCCCGCCGAATACATAAGCATGCTAAAACCAGTCCATATCCAAATTGATCCCAAAATCACGGCAAAAAGTGCAGTTTCCGGATACGCTGTCCAGGTAATTGCGAGCCGCTCAATGCCGAGTAACCTGAAAATTGCCGGGATTACACCGGCGCCTTCTTCAAAAAGAAAGCGAATTATTAAACCTCCAACGATCATTGGTATAACCATACCTAAGAAGATTATGGACTTGACTACGGAACTCCCTTTAACTTCCTTCCGTCTTAAGAGAAGAGCAATTCCCAATCCTAAAAACACAGTTGCGGGGAGATGAATGGCTATCAACACTACATTGTGAATTAGAGCTCCCCAAGGGGGAGACTTTGTTGGAAATCTTTCGAGGTTTACGATATCAGGACTCAGCAGAACATTCTTGTAATTTTCCAAACCAACAAACTTTCCGTCAAGGAAGAAGCTCAAGTATACCGTCTTGAGTACTGGATATATCACAAAAGGAACCATTAGGGCTAGTGCAGGTAAAAGGAAAAAGAGGGGAGTTAAAGATTTGGAGCTCCTCATTGGGATCCCCCTCTCACTTCTTTGGGAATTTAGCATCTAGAGTGCTTAATACATCATCCAGCCTGTCTGGTTGCACCCACAGGAGCTTTAACTGGTCCCAGAAGGCCTTCTGCCACTCTCCTCCAACGCTGTCATCAAGGTCAGGTGCTGACTCAACATTGGCAACAATTTTTGCAACATCCTTCATTGGCTCCCAGTAGTCATCAATGGATACTTTCTTCCATGTTGCCAGTTTTCCTGACTTAGTACCTACGTGAATTCTTTGTCCCTCCGTTGCTAAGAATTTGGCAAGTTCCATGGCTTCTTCAGGATGGCTTGTGTACTTAGGCACCATGAAGTAGTCCGGACCAAGAACCATTGCTTTTACTCCCGGTAATGAAATTAAGCCGAGATCTGTTGGATCGTCAACCATTCCGGTTATCCAAGTTCCCATAAAGTACAATGCATAGTCTCCCTTCCACCATAGATCTACTGCGGATGTCCATTCTATTGGGTCACTAAAGTATCCAGCCTTCAGGAGAGGCACCAGCCTTTGCTCGAATATGCTTCTCACCTGTGGATCTTGCCACTTAACCTCTCCGTTTATGAGCTTAAGCTGAAGGTCTTTTCCTCCAAAGGTTAAGATGAAGTGTTCTGTTACGTCTGAAAGTGGCCACCCAACGCTGTCTCCACTAACGATTGGTGCCTTAACTCCAGGTATTTGCTTGATTTTTTCAAGCAACGCTACGAATTCGTCCCACGTCTCTGGAGGCTCTAAGTTGTATTTTTCAAAGAACGACTTTCTGTACCAGAATCCCGGCTTAGCTGCAGCCGTGAATGGAACACCATAAATCTTTCCATCGACAGTTACGGTATCAAGAATCCCAGACACGTATTCATCTGGGTTAATTACACCATTAAACTCCATCAAGTGGCCTTTTTGACCCATTTCTGCTATAAACCATCCCCACATTGCAATGACATCAGCTGGAGCATCTCCCGACTCAAATTGCAATGGTAGAATAGTCGAAAGGTCTTCAGCTCTGTATGTTTTGTACTCCACCTTTATGTTTGGATGTTGAGCCTCAAAAGCCTTAATAACTTCCATAAAAGACTCAAGCTCTGCCCCGGACCACGGACCTATCACTTTCAGAGTAATCTGCTCTCCCACTTTTGTTTCTGTAACGGTTTCTTTCTGTGTAACCGTGGTTGGGGTAGAAGTCTGTTCTCCACCAATGCACCCGCTTGCCACTACTGCAATGCCCAAAATACTAACCAAAACTAGACTGAGCAACATTTTCTTGACGTCCATATAGAGACACCTCAGTACGTTGTGTATACTAAAAGTATATATAACCCTAGTTCCCATTAGATCGTTAGAGTTATAAGCACTTAAGTCTTTTGGTTGATTGGTGGTTGTTATGAACTTTCAGCAGGAAATCCTGATCATAAAATCCGAAATCTATCCGATAGTCAGCAAACACTACCCGAAAAACACTCGCAGGGAAGTAATCAGCCTCTACGACCTGATAACCTTCGCAATACTAGCCCACCTGCACTTCGGAGGAGTTTACAAACACGCTTACGGAGCCCTAATCGAGGAAATGAAACTGTTCCCAAAAATCAGGTACAACAAACTAACAGAACGCTTGAACAGGCACGAAAAACTTCTGCTCCTAGCGCAGGAAGAATTATTCAAAAAACACGCCAGAGAATACGTTAGAATACTGGACTCAAAACCCATTCAGACCAAGGAGTTGGCCAGAAAAAACAGGAAGGAGAAGAAGGGTTCTTCAGAAATCATCTCTGAAAAGCCCGCAGTTGGGTTTGTTCCCTCTAAAAAAAGTTTTACTATGGGTACAAGCTGACCTGTTACTCTGATGGGAACCTGTTGGCTTTGCTGTCCGTTGATCCGGCAAACAAGCATGATGTGAGTGTTGTCAGGGAAAAGTTCTGGGTGATTGTTGAGGAGTTTTCCGGCTGTTTTCTGTTTTTGGATAAGGGGTATGTTAGCAGGGGGCTCGAGGAGGAATTTCTGAGGTTTGGCGTTGTTTACACGCCAGTAAAGCGGGGGAATCAGATTAGTAATCTGGAGGAGAAGAAGT
>Ga0208153_100313_pt1 | contig 15870 bp, 12 predicted proteins | sample Wag42014_10_18_FD_187331 | JGI IMG/M metagenome (GOLD analysis project Ga0208153, IMG submission 187331) | Deep subsurface shale carbon reservoir microbial communities from Ohio, USA - Utica-2 Time Series 2014_10_18 (SPAdes) (version 2) ... | reverse complement strand
TACCTCACAAAGATATCAGAAGGGCAAGAGCGGCAGCAGTTTCCATGATTCCAACTTCCACCGGAGCAGCTAAAGCTGTAGGGCTTGTCTTGCCAGAACTTAAGGGCAAACTTGACGGAATTGCTATCAGAGTGCCCACCCCTAATGTTTCCATTATTGATTTCAGCTGTATCTTGCGGAAAAATGTTACAAAAGATGAAATCAATGAGGCTATGAAAAGAGCTTCAGAAAATGAGATGAAAGGTATTTTGCTGTATACGGAAGAAGAGCTCGTTTCTGTGGATTATAATGGCAGTCAATATTCATCTAATTTTGACGCTCCTCTGACAAAGGTTATGGATGGCAATAACGTAAAAGTATTTAGTTGGTATGATAATGAGTGGGGATACTCCAATCGTATAGCTGAACTTACTACAATGCTTTTATAAGAGACCTTTGCACAGGTGTTTTTTTTCGTCACTCTGAAATTGTTTCAGAGTCTCATAAACTATTGTAAAGTAATATATCCCGAAACAAATTCGGGATAAGTTTATATAGCTATGCAAGGATCTTTATAATTTAAATGCGTGGGCTGCGGGGGTATTTATGATTGAAGGGATCAAATTTGTTAACGAAGTAAATCTAAAATCCAAAAGGGTATTTATACGCACAGATTTTAATGTTCCTCTTAAAAATGGTGTTCTACAGGATACCACGCGTATCGATGAGGCAATAAGTACTGTTAATTATGCAAAAAAAGAAGGTGCAAAAGTAATTCTGGCTTCACATTTGGGTAGACCTAAAGGTAAAATAGTGCCTGAGCTTTCTCTAAAGCCTGTTGCAGATTATTTGTCAAAAAATTACTCCAGAACAGCATTTATTAGTGATATTACCGGAAAGGCTGTGAAAGCAAAAGTTAATGAAATGAAACCAGGTGATGTTATTTTGCTGGAAAATTTACGGTTTCACCCTGGCGAAGAGAAGAATGATCCCTCCTTTGCCCGGGATCTGAGTGAACTTTGCGATGTTTATATAAATGATGCTTTCGGCTCCTGTCATAGAGCACATGCATCTGTGGATGGGCTTGCAAGATTAAAAAAAGATAAAGCTGCCGGTTTTCTTCTTAAACGTGAGCTTGAATACTTCGATATGATATTATCCAATCCGAAAAGGCCTTTTTATGTTGTCTTGGGTGGGGCAAAAGTCAGTGACAAAATAGGTGTGATTGAAGCTTTGCTAGATAAAGCAGATAAAATTTTCATTGGTGGAGCAATGGCGTATACGTTTTTATACGCATCCGGGGTTAATGTAGGGAAATCACTGGTGGAAAAAGATCACATTGAGACTGTACGTAAAATTACAGACAAAGCGAAAAAAAACAATGTGGCAATGCTGTTACCTGTGGATCATGTATGCTCTGAAGAGTTTAACGGGGATCCTGTATATGTGGAATCCAGAGATATACCTGAAAATTTAATGGGGCTTGATATTGGTGGTAAAACAGCTGATTTGTTTAAAAGGGAAATTGCGGATGCGAAAATTATAATGTGGAACGGCCCTATGGGTGTATTTGAATCGGATAAATACAGCAGAGGAACCTTTGAAATTGCCACATTCATAGCCGAGTTAGATGCTATTTCCATTGTCGGAGGGGGCGATTCGGTTAGTGCAATAAAAAAAGCAGGCGTTGCGGATAAAATCAGCCATGTTTCCACCGGTGGCGGTGCTTCTCTGGAACTGCTGGAAAATTCTACCCTCGTCGGGATAGAAGCGCTGAAATCTTAGCCAACCAAAAATAGGGGGCAGTGTTTTTACACCGCCCCCTATAATTATGTGTAATCCTCTATGTCTATTCCGTTTTCCTTATATTCATTTAGCTTATTTCTCAGTGTCCTGGATGTGATCCCCAGTATTTCTGCTGCTTTTGTCCTGTTTCCATTTGTTTGTTTTAATGTATTTAAAATAAGCTCTTTTTCCACCTCTGCGATAGTTCTCCCCTTCAATAAATCTGAGTCAGTAAGGGATTCCTCCTTATAGCTATCCTGAATATTTTCACCGGTTGAACTTAGAAAACGTTCTTCCGTATCCCTAAATGTTATCCCGTGTATAAAAAGATCTCTACTTGTTATTTCATGTGTTTTGCTGAGAATCACTGCCCTCTCGATTGTATGTTCTAGCTCCCTTACATTGCCTGGCCATTCATAATTCTTTAATACATCCGAAGCTTCCTTGGAAAGGTTTTTTACAGGTTTATTATTAATATCAGAATATTTTTTTATAAAAAAATCAGCCAGCATTTCTATATCTTCTTTACGTTTTCGAAGTGGTGGAAGTTCGATAGAAATTACGTTTAGTCTGTAAAAAAGATCTTCTCTGAAATTTCCGCTTTCCACTTCCTCTTTCAGATTTTTGTTGGTTGTTGCTATTATCCGGACATTTACCTTTTGTTTTTTTGTTCCACCCAGTCTGTCTATCTCTTTTTCCTGTAAAACCCTCAGTAGTTTTGCCTGCAAATTAATGGGGATTTCACCTATTTCATCTAGCAGCAGTGTTCCTCCGTCTGCAAGTTCGAATTTCCCGGGTTTTTTATTGACGGCACCGGTAAAAGCCCCTTTTTCGTATCCGAACAATTCGCTCTCAATAAGATTTTCCGGGATTGATGCGCAGTTTACGGTAATAAAAGGATTATTTTCCCTGTTACTGTTTTCGTGTATGTACCTTGCCAAGACTTCTTTTCCTGTCCCTGATTCCCCTGTTATCAGTACTGTTGCTTCAGAATTTGCTATATCAGCAGCAACCGCAAAAACTTTTGTCATATAACTGCTTCTGAATATAGCTCCTTTATGCTCTACTCTGGAAGTGAAGCCTGAACGTTTTAAATGAAAAGTACGTTTCACCAGTTCTTCTATAACATCTAATGAAAAAGGTTTTAATATGTAGTCATAAGCACCCATTTTAAGAGCTTCAACAGCACTGTTTACCGTACCGTATGCCGTAACAAAGCATACGGGCGTATTGATTCCTGCTGTTTTAAGCATTTTAAACATCCCTAATCCATCTACTTCTGGCATTCTCATGTCGCTTATTATTAAATCGTATTCCTTTTTCATAGCCATATCAAAGCCGATTTTTCCATTTTCAGCTTCATCCACAGAAATGCCCATACGTTTTACTGTTTCAGTCATACCCATTCTCATATTTTCGTCGTCATCAACGATAAGCACTCTTTTTTCCCCGGACATTTACCTGCTCCTCTTTGGAATTTTTATAGTAAAAATTGTATAGGATTTTCCGTCACTCTCAGGAATTATATTACCGCCGTGGGCTTTGATTATTTTATAAACAATACTTAATCCAAGACCCGTTCCTTTTGCTTTGGTTGTTTGAAAGGGCACAAAAAGATTTTGCATAAATTCATCTGAGATACCATGTCCGTTGTCCTGAATAATAATTCGCGTTTCTGAGTGGGTTTCTTCTGAGGTAACACCTACAAACCCTCCCTGATCAGTGGCTTCAATCGCGTTGTGAAGTATATTCATTATTACTTGTTTCATAAGCTCAACGTCGCAGTAAATAGTATGATTTTCGTTAATAATATTTTTAAATTTTATGGACTTGTCTTTTATAAGATGGCTCATAAATAGTATTACATCGTCAACTATGTCCGCAAGATATACTTCTGACTTGCTCACTTTTATTTCTTTAGTAAAAAGCAGTATGTTGGAGATTGTGGAATTTATTGTTCTGACCCCTTTTACTATGGAATCAGCAAGGCGGCTTTTTTCCATGTCCTGGGACAAATCCCTTTGCAAAAGAGATGCAAATAACTCAATACTGCCTAAGGGATTTCTTATTTCATGGGCGATATTGGCAGCCATTTCCCCCATGAGTTTTAGTTTCTCGTTTCTGTGCTGCTCTTTTTCAAGTTTTTTTATTTCCGTTACATCATCAATGACAAATATAGATCCTTCATACTTGTCTGAATGAAAATTGCCTCTGCTGACTCTGAAGTGACTGTAATCATAACTTATTTCGCTGGCGTTTTCACTGCTAACATTAAAAACGTAATTATTAAAAAATTCATAGCCGTAATCTGCTTCAAGTTTTTCAGCCATTTTGTTTTTCATTAAAATATTAAAATTGCTGTCGGTGGCTACCATGGCACTGGTGGTGTTCATAATGATAGCTTGGGTCAGAGACGACATCTCTTCCAGCTGTTTATTTTTTTCTTCCACTTCCTGCCGCAGTTTAACTGCTTCAGCCTGCAAATGGTTGTATGATTCCTGTAGTTTTTCGGTAGCCTGATTGAAAGTTTTGAATGCTTCGTTTAAAAGCTCAACATCTACCTGTTTTTCAGGTTCTCTTTCCAATTTGCATCCTCCAATTGGTCTGCAGCCATTCTCGCGTAAAAGTTATCCGGATATTCTTCCACAATTTGCTGTAAAAGCTCTCTGGCTTTCCGGATATTGTTGTTGTCTGTATTGATTTTTGCCAGTAAATACATTGCTTTGGGTTTGTTATCAATATTTTCAAATGACATATATTTGTTTAATGATTCTTCTGCTTTACTATAATTATTATTATTGTAGAAAAGTTCACCTGCATCAAGAAAAAATTCAGCTATATTTTCAAGATTGTTTTTGCTGATATTTCTCGTATCATTGTACAAACTGTTTACCAGAATGGTATACTGATTTCCTTCTACTGCATTTACCACGTTGTAGCTGGCTTGTAGACTTTTTTTTGTACTTTTTGTATACTTCTTTGCGTAATCGTAAGCACTTAAAGGATTTCTCTCTGCTAATTCCTTAATAAAAAAATCGAATCTGTTACTTTCAAGTTCGTTTACGTCAAAATTATTCACCTCTTTGTTTAAAAGAATTTTCATCATTTTTACTTCCGGAGTCTGGGTGGTTATTTTGTTTAACATTTTGGCACTCTTATCGTTTTCTTCAAGTTTATAAAGTGCATAGGCAACATAGCTATAAATGGAGTCTTTGGCAGGGGAGGTTTCCCACTGATCAATTTTTTGGCTGTTGGTGCTATACATACTTAAAATGTTGATATAATTTTCTTTATTCATCATTTCAGACATAACATCCAACAGTGCGCTTTTGAAGTGTTCTGTAATTTTTGCTTTGTTATCGCCATTTTCTACATAGTTATAGTATGCCTTTGCGTTCATTATTACTTCCTGTGAATTTCCTGCGCTACTCAGCTCATCTATTAATTTGTAATATGCTTTGTCGAGAAGGTTAAACCATTTTTCTTTTTCGTAGAGTTTTTTATTATTGCCGATATAACTTTCAGCTTTTTTTATTGTTTCTCTCGCATCTCCATTTTCAAATAGTTGCTCTGCTCTTTTTATTTCAATATTTTCAAGCAACTTTTGAGCGTTATCGTAATATTTTGTTTCCGGGAATGATTGAAGTAAACTTTTGATAGTTTTTTCAGATTGATTGAGCATATTCTCATTAAAATAATTTTCAGCACGCTTTAAGTATATTTGCTGTTCTATATCGTAAACATTATTCAGAAAAGGTGAATCAAAAAAAGTTTGCTCAAAGTTTCTTATAGTTTGCAAAGCTTCATCGTAGCGTGTTTCTCTAAAAAAGGATTTGATTATTAGATAATAAGCTTCAGCTTTCAGATACAAATCCTGATTTGTATTAAGGGCATTATTCAGAAAGCTTTGCCAGTATTCTGTTGTGTTATCATCAAGGTGAAGTTTGACATACCTGATAGCTGATTTGATACCGCCTAATTTGTCAGGATATCTTTGTTTACACAGAAGATAAAGTTCATTTGCAATATTTGTATTACCGAGCTTTTCCTGAAGAAAAGCTGCGCTATACATAGCTGAATCGGCAAGTTTATGTTGTGGGTGAAGATTGAATATTTTGTTGTATATTTCTATAGCGCTTTCAATTTTATCTTTATGTTCAAGAGTTTGTGCAAGAGAATGTAAAATTTGCGGGTCAATCACTGAGTAATCTTTAATATTGTCCATTAATCTTTGAAAGTAAATGTATGCTTTGTCATAATTTTTTTGTTGTTCGTATAATGAGCCTATTTTTCCCAAAATAGTTACATCTTCATCCCCAGATTTATTCAGATATTCTTCATAAGTTTCGATAGCTTTATCAGTTTGCCATATTTTTTTATAAATTTCACCCATTCTATCCAAAGCATCAAGCCCTAAATTACTATCTGGTAATAAAGTATATATGCTTCTGTAAGAATATAAGGCTTCGTCGTATAAACCGGCTTTTTCCTTACTTATTGCCGCATTCCAAAGGGCATCCGGGTATTGGTAGCTTTCTGTAAATTTTCTTGCATAATCTTCAAAAATAGAAGAGGCTTGCAGGTAATGTTTAGGGTTGATTTTCCCCATTTCCATATAAATTTCGCCAAGAAGAAAATACGCTTCCTGTCCGTAAATATCATTTTTATGTTCAGATATAAAGCTGTTGATTTCTGTGATAGCTTTGGAATATTGCTGTTTATCTGCCAGATTTCTAAGCGCCATCAGTTTATTTTCAGCTTCAGGGTCTTTCTCTATTTTGTCTGAGTTTTTAATAAAAGGACCTTCAATTTGGCTGCTTATACTAAGGTTCTTAACTTTTTGAGATTTTACAATAATAACGTTAATTCCGCTATCAAGTGTAACATAGGAGGAGGTATCTTTTGTTGTTTTTATTATAATTCTGGTTTTTTCGGCAAAAATATCTGAAATAAACTCATTTGAAAAATCATTGCTCAGATTAACCGAAATAGGCTTGTTAAAAAAAATTTCTATAGTGTTATCTGAAATATTGTGGGATTTGTAATATTTGGCAGGGGTGTCAATGCGAAGTTCAGCACTTATATCATTCGTTTTTAACATTATATTGGATGCATTTGCTGCAGATATTGCGAATATAAATATTGTATACACTAATAATATTCTTTTCATAGAGTAATTTTTGCAAATATCGCTGATTTTTACAATACAAATTTACAATTTAGCGTTTATAAATTTGTAAAAGTAAAAGTGTCAGAGAATAGTTCTTCGGAATGTCCGGTGGATTTGATACTTGATTATTGTGGTAATTAGTGCTAAAAATCACATGCCAAAAGCAGCTTTAGCCATTTAAACAAGGAGCAACCAATGGAATATAAAGAAACACTTAACCTTCCCAAAACATCTTTTCCAATGAAAGCCAGTCTTGCTGCGAAAGAGCCTCAAAGATTGAAAGACTGGGAGGAAAAAGTACTTTACAAAAGGATACTTTCCAAAAGGGATAAATCCAAATCATATGTATTACATGATGGCCCCCCGTATGCAAACGGTCATTTACATATGGGGCACGCTCTTAACAAGATTCTGAAAGACTTTGTTGTCAGAATTAAACTTTCTCAGGGATATTATTCCCCATATGTCCCCGGTTGGGACTGTCATGGGTTACCTATTGAACATCAGGTTGATAAAAAACTTGGCTCAAAAAAGAAAAATATGAGCGTTTCAGATATTAGAAAAGAATGCAGGAAGTATGCCGAAAGGTTTATCGATATACAGAGAGATGAATTTAAGCGTCTGGGCGTTATCGGAGATTGGGAAAACCCTTATATTACCATGGATTATGAATACGAAGCGGTAACTCTCAATGAATTGTACAGATTTTTCAACAACGGTGGTGTGTACAAAGGGCTGAAGCCGGTTCACTGGTGTACAAGCTGTGTTACTGCATTGGCTGAAGCGGAAATTGAATATGCAGAACATACATCGGAATCTATTTTCGTTAAATTTCCAATGGATGAAAGAGTTGCCGAAACATTTGATGTTAAAGGTAAAGTTAGTGTTGTCATTTGGACTACAACACCGTGGACACTGCCCGCTAACCTGGCGGTGGCTTTCCATCCTGAGCTTGATTATTCCTTTGTAAAAATAGTTTCATCTGAAAACGACAATATTGCTGAAGGTGAAATCATTGTAGTGGCTAATAAACTTGTAGCTCAGCTTATGCAGGAATTTGGTGTTAGTGAGTACAAAGAATTAAAGGTTATCAAAGGAACAGAATTTGAAGGAAAAAATGTGCGTCACCCTTTTTACGACAGAGAATCTCTTATGATTCTGGGTGAGCATGTAACTATTGAACAGGGCTCAGGTATTGTCCATACTGCACCGGGGCATGGTCAGGAGGACTATGAAGTCGGGCGGGACTATGAACTTGAAATTCTGAATCCTGTAGATGATTATGGCAATTTTAAAGAAAATTTGGAGCTTTTTGGCGGGAAAAATATTTTCAAGGCTAACAGCGAGATTGTGGAATATATGAAAGAGAACGGTTCTCTTATAAAAAATGCCAAAATTCAACACTCATATCCCCATTGCTGGCGCTGTAAAAAACCTGTTGTTTTCAGAGCTACCCCTCAGTGGTTTATTTCAATGGAAACCAATAATTTACGCAAAAATGTCCTGGAGGAAATCAGAAAAGTTAAATGGATACCTTCATGGGGAGAAAGCAGAATTTATTCAATGATTGAAAACAGACCTGACTGGTGTATTTCCAGGCAAAGGAGCTGGGGTGTGCCCATAGCTGTATTTTTGTGTGAAGAATGTGACGAAACTATTATTAATGAAAAAATACAAAATAAAATTGTGAATCTGTTTAAAAAAGAAGGTGCGGATGCCTGGTTTGATTATACTGTAGAAGATATTTTGGGAAAGGATTTTACATGTCCCAAGTGTTCCAGCTCAAAAATTAAAAAAGAAACGGATATTTTGGATGTATGGTTTGATTCAGGCACGAGTCACGCTGCTGTTTGCGAAAAAAGGGAAAATCTAACATGGCCTGCTAATATGTATCTGGAGGGCAGCGATCAGCATAGAGGATGGTTTCACAGTTCACTTCTGGAAAGTGTTGGCAGCAGGGGCAGAGCTGCTTATAAAGAGGTTCTGACCCATGGTTTTGTTGTAGATGGTGACGGACGCAAAATGTCCAAGTCCGTGGGGAATGTTATAACTCCGGATGAAATAGTTAATAAATACGGTGCCGAAATTTTACGTCTTTGGGTTAGTGCGGAAGATTATTCCGAGGATGTAAGGATTTCTCAGGACATCATAAAAAGACTTGTGGAATCCTACAGAAAAATCAGAAATACTTCCAGATATATGCTGGGCAATATATCCGATTTTGATCCTGAAAATGATGCTATAGCTTTTTATGATCTTTTGGACATGGACAGATATATTCTTATAAAATGGGATAGGGCAAAAGAAAGAATCCTGAATGCGTTTGATAAATATCAATTCCACATTTTTTACCATACGTTTTTAAATTTTTGCATAAATACACTTTCAGCTTTCTACCTTGATATTTTAAAAGACAGACTTTACACGTATAAAGCAGATTCTCATTTCAGACGTTCAGCACAAACGGCTCTTTTTACACTTATTCGGGAGATGTCTGTTCTTATGTCTCCTATTCTTGCCTTTACTGCTGATGAGATATGGGAATATATTCCTTCATATAAAGGCAAGGCAGACTTTGTTTTTGAGGAAACTTTTCCTGAAATAAAAGATTATGAAGACAAAGAGCTTGAGGAAAAGTGGGATAAAATAACTTCTGTCAGAAAAGAAGTGAATAAAGCTTTGGAGCTGGCAAGAGCTGATAAACTTATAGGTCATCCTTTGGATGCGAAAGTGACGCTTGCTTCCAAAGAAAACCTTGAGGATGTGCTTAACTGCGATGAAGGTATCAATAGGATTTTTATAATCTCTGAGCTTAGTTTTGGAGATTATGAGACAATGGAAAACGGGTATAAGTCCGAAAATATGCCTCTTAAAATTTATATAGAACAGGCTCCCTATGAAAAATGTGAAAGATGTTGGGTAAGATCGGACTCTGTTGGCTCTGATTCCGAACACCCGACTATTTGTTCCCGATGCGCTTCTCAAGTTAAATAAACTGTGTTTACCTGGGATTTTTTAGGTAACTCTGGGATAAAATGTCATTTAATTCCAGAATGTTAGACTGAAGTTTGTTTTAATTTACGTGAATGCATTTTATTTTCGGTGGCGTTATGAAAAAATATGTTTTGATGTTTTCTCTTATTGTTGTAATTGATCAAATTACAAAATTTTTGATTTCTCACAATATGACTCTTTACCAGAGTATTCCTATAATTAAAGGCTTTTTTAATCTGACTTTTGTTCTCAATCCCGGAGCGGCTTTTGGCTTATTGTCAGGGCTTGATGATGCCTACAGACAGATATTTTTTATCGTAATTACATTAGTTGCCATAGCTGTTGTTGGATTTTTGGCTTATAAAGAAAAACACTACAAAATGAGGTTTTTTGCCTATGTGCTTATTATTGCCGGTGCTTTTGGCAATCTTATTGATAGGATTTTTGTAGGAAAAGTCGTGGATTTCCTGGACTTTTATATTGGTGACTATCACTGGCCTGCGTTTAATGTGGCAGATAGCTCTATTTCCATTGGGATATTTTTTCTAATTATAAACATTATTTTTAGTAAGGAGGAAAAACGTGCAGATAAAGCCCAAAAAAGCACTGATTAGTGTTTCTGACAAAGAGGGGATTGTGGAGTTTGCGTCTGGACTAATAAAATATGGTGTTCAGATTATTTCCACCGGAGGAACTGCCTCACTTTTAAAAGATAATGGGATTCAACTTATTGAAATTTCAGATTTTACCGGTTTTCCTGAAATATTGGATGGGAGGGTAAAAACTTTGAATCCGAAAGTGCACGCTGGTATATTGAATATAAGAGATAATATTGCACACCAGGACACAATGAAATTTCACGGTTTTGATAATATTGATATGGTTGTGGTAAACTTATATCCTTTTGAAAAAACAATCTCTTCAACAAATGTTACAGTTGAAGAGGCAGTAGAGAATATAGATATAGGCGGTCCCACTATGATAAGAAGCGCAGCCAAGAATTTTAAGTATGTGACTTCAGTGGTGGATAAAAGGGACTACGATAGTGTTTTGTCGGAATTGAAATCAGGTGGCGGTATTACACTTGAAATGAGGATGGATCTGGCTCGCAAAGCTTTTACGCATACGGCGATGTATGACAGCATTATTTCTATGTATTTTAACAAGCTGATGGATGTTGAATTTGCAGAAGAAGTTGTTCTGCCTATGCGTAAAAAACAGGACCTTCGATACGGAGAAAATCCGCACCAAAAAGCTTCTTTTTATGTATCCGGCGGTTATCCTGAAGTTGGTATTGCAAATGCCAGGCAGTTGCATGGCAAAGAACTTTCCTTTAATAATATTATGGATGCAAATGCGGCTTATGAGCTGATTAAAGAATTTAATGTTCCTTCCTGTGTTATCGTTAAACATACCAATCCATGTGGCGTAGCAACTGGCGAAAACCTTACAAAAGCTTACGATGATGCGCTTGCCTGTGATCCTCAGAGTGCTTTTGGTGGTATTGTGGCTTTTAATGGTGAAGTGAACGGAGATCTTGCCGAAAAACTTTCCGATATTTTTCTGGAGGTTGTGATAGCAGTTTCGTTTACCCGGGAGGCTTTGGATATTTTGAAAAGAAAGAAAAATATCAGATTGTTGGAAATCGGAGAAGGTTTGCAGAAAGAATTTTTTGAGTACGACGTTAAAAAAATAAATGGTGGTTATTTGCTTCAGGACAGGGACACAGAAACGATAAAAGATAGCAATGATTTAAAGGTTGTTACAAAAAGATTTCCTGATGAGGAAGAAAACAAAGATTTGCTTTTTGCATGGAAGGTTGCAAAACATGTAAAATCAAATGCTATTGTTTATGCACAAAACGGAAAAACAATTGGTGTTGGTGCAGGGCAGATGAGCCGTGTGGATTCCAGCAGAATTGCAGCAGAAAAAGCTAGAGGTTCACTCGAAGGTGCTGCTATGGCTTCTGATGCCTTTTTTCCTTTCAGAGACAGTATAGACGAAGCTGCAGATAGAGGAATAAAGGCCGTAATTCAACCTGGTGGATCAATACGGGATGAAGAAATAATCCAGGCTGCAGATGAACACGGTATTGCAATGGTTTTTACCGGTATGAGGCATTTTAAACATTAGTTTAGTGCTAAGTTTACCCTGTTAAATTTGGCTTCGCCTGACTGCCTCGGCAGTATTTAATATGGTAAACCTTGAACAAACACGGAGGTATTGAATGAATGTTATGGTTGTTGGCGGCGGTGGCAGAGAGCATGCCATAGCCTGGAAAGTTGCGCGCAGTGAAAAAGTTGGGAGAGTGTTTTGCGCACCGGGTAATGGAGGAACAGCTGTTGAGGATAAATGTGAAAATATAGATATAAAACCTTCGGAATTTTCAGATTTAGCTGATTTTGCCAATAAGAATAATGTTGAGTTAACGATTGTAGGACCGGAAGATCCATTGGTTGCAGGTATTGTAGATTACTTTGAAAATAAAGGTTTGAAAATTTTTGGTCCGAATAAATCTGCTGCAAAAATTGAGGATAGTAAGGCTTTTGCAAAAGATATTATGCTTAAGGCCGGTATCCCTACGGCAGAGTACCAGCGTTTCACTGATTATGATGAGGCACTCGGATATGTGGATAAAAAAGGTTTGCCTATTGTGATAAAAGCTGACGGCCTGGCTGCTGGAAAAGGTGTTACCGTTGCTTTTGACAGAGAAGAAGCAAGGACAGCGCTTAACAGTATTCTTGTTGATAAAATATTTGGAGAGTCCGGAAGTTCAGTTGTTGTTGAAGAGTATCTTGAAGGAGAGGAAGCCTCATATCTGGCTTTTACTGATGGGAAGACAGTTTTACCGCTTCAGTCCAGCCAGGATCATAAACCTGTGTTTGACGGAGATAAAGGACCCAACACAGGGGGGATGGGTGCATATTCCCCGGCACCGGTTGTCACTGAAGATATTATGAATTATGTGACTGAAAATGTGGCTTACCCCCTTATAAAAGAACTTAAAAAGCGCGGAATTATCTATAAAGGAATTATTTATGCCGGACTTATGATAACTGGGAACGGAGTCAATGTTCTGGAATTCAACTGCAGGTTCGGGGACCCGGAAACGCAGCCTATTCTTTACAGAATGGAATCGGATATTACAGATGTGATTAGCAAATGCATTGATGAAGAGCTTAATTCTGTGGAGATTAAATGGGATGAGAAGCCTTCGGTTTGTGTGGTGGTTGCTTCGGGTGGTTATCCCAAAGTTTACAACAAAGGTTGTGAGATTACGGGTATTGAAAATGCAGAAGAGATTAAAAATGTAAAAGTGTTCCACGCAGGAACAGCAAATGTGAACGGCAGACTGGTTACTTCCGGCGGTCGTGTTCTGGGCATCACTGCGAAAGGGGACAAACTTCAAACGGCTATAGATAATGCTTACAAAGCAGTGAAAAAAATAAACTTTTCAAATATGCACTATAGAAGTGATATAGGAAATAAAGCACTCCGGAGGATGAAATGAGTAAAGTAGGCATCATTATGGGCAGTAAATCTGACATCGAAATTGCGGAAAAGGTCATGGATACTCTGGATGAATTTGGTGTGGAATGGGAGGTTACCGTTTCCAGCGCCCACAGAACCCCTGAAAAAACAGCAGATTGGGTGAAAAACGCTCCGAGCAGAGGAGTAAAGGTGATTATTGCTATAGCCGGTGCTGCAGCTCATCTGGCAGGTGTTGCAGCCAGCGAAACACATATACCGATTTTGGCTGTCCCGGTGGCTTCAACATCTTTGCAAGGGATAGATGCCCTTTTATCAATGGTTCAGATGCCGGGCGGAGTACCTGTTGCAACAATGGCTATAGGTAAAGCCGGTGCTAAGAATGCTGCAATATTTTCTGTACAGATAATAAGTATTGGTGATGAAATATTGGAGAAAAAACTGCTCGATTATAAAAAAGGGATGGCTGAAAAGATTTATAAAGATGATGAGGAAGTTCAGAGAAGAATAGAAAATAGAGGCTGACAGTTGCTTATAATGAAAGCAGATTCGGCAAATGCTGTTAAAGTATTTAAAAAAGCGGCATTATCTAACAGTCCGGTTGTTTTTCCCACAGATACTATTTATGGTATTGGTGCTGGTTTTTTTGATGTTTTTGCCAATGAAAAAATTATTAAAATAAAGAAAAGAGAAGCTGATAAACCTTTTCCTGTATTGATTTCAGATATGAAACAGCTGGATGACTTGAAAATTGTAGTTACGGATAAAACGAAAAAAATCCTTGAGAAATCATGGCCGGGCCCTTTTACTTTTATTTTGAATACTGAGCTTGAAGGTTATTCTTATGCTGTTAATAGTGCTAAATTAGCCGTCAGACTGCCGGATAAAAAATGGCTGAGAGAAACCATTAGATTTATGGGTACACCAATTACAGCCACAAGTGCAAACTTGTCCGGCAAACATTATGTGGGGGAATTCAGAAATATTTTTGAAATTTTTAAAAGGGATGTGGATTATTTTTTATACGAAGAATCTTGCTTCCGGGAGAATACGCCATCGACAATTGTTGACGTTTCGGATGAGGAAATAAATATTTTGAGAAATCCTTTATCTATAGATATGAAGGATTTGCAATAGATTAATATGGATATTCTTAGCCTTCTGCAAAATGAAACATTTATATTTTATGCGGCGATTTTTTCCGTTTTGTTTTTTTTTATAGGTATTATTTTGATACCCTATATTATTTTAAAAATTCCGTATGATTATTTCAGTTATTCTTCCAAAAAAGAATATTTCTCAAGAAAAAGGGATATTGCAGTATATTATATGAAAATGGCACTTAGAAATATCGCTGCACTTTTGTTGTTTTTTTTAGGTATCCTTCTTCTTATTACCCCCGGTCAGGGGCTTTTGACAATATTATTATCTTTTCTTCTTGCCGATATACCCGGTAAATATAAAATAGAAAAATATCTGATAAAAAATAAAAAAATTTATAATCTGCTTAACAGATTCAGACGAAAACACGGTAAAAAATCCTTCATCCTGCCTGAGGATTAAAAGGAGGGAAATTCTCCCCCTTTTAAATTTAGGGATAGGAACTCTTCAGTCTATATGTTACCTTTTTTCGTTAAGTTATTTTGATTGCTGATTACCGTAAAAAGGTACGTTAAAATTATGACCGGGCATATTTTTTTGATATCCTGGTACATTTTTTTGATATCCGGGCGCTGTATCTCTTTGATAATCAGGTTCACCTCTTTGATATCCGGGGCGGCTGTCATAAGGCTGCTGCCTTTGATATTCCATCATGCCATCTTGATTACCCTTCATTCCGCCTTGGTATCCTGTGCCATCTTGATTACCCTTCATTCCGCCTTGGTATCCTGTGCCACCTTGATTACCCATCATTTCATTGTGGTAACCTCTTCCCCTACTATGACCGGAAGCAAATGCCATTGTAATTCCAATGGCCAAAATACCTAAAATTACAACTAATTTTTTCATGATTTCCTCCTGTTACTTATTAATTTCTATTTATAATAGCATAAAGCAAGCTAAAAATGTAAATAGTATATTGGTATACTGGTGTATTGGTTAAGTGTATAAAATGGCACTTACACAGAATTATTTACAGGGTTAATGTTTAAATTCAACTTTCTCAACCATATCGGACAAAAATCAACTACCACACACACAACTCTTTAATGTAATACAATTTTAGTGGAATAATTTTATAAGGTTTATGTGAAATAAATAAAATGTTGTGTGCGCAGTCGAAAGAATGCCTGCGGCTATCACCAGTTTTTTAGACTAGTAAATATGTTGATATTTTATTTATCCGCGCAAGGCAGATGTTATGCAAAAAACTGTCACCTCGACCGAAGCGGAGAGGTCTGTGTCAAACAATGCTATAGATCTCTCGACTCCACTCCGTTCCGCTCGAGATG
>Ga0208153_100299_pt1 | contig 16367 bp, 11 predicted proteins | sample Wag42014_10_18_FD_187331 | JGI IMG/M metagenome (GOLD analysis project Ga0208153, IMG submission 187331) | Deep subsurface shale carbon reservoir microbial communities from Ohio, USA - Utica-2 Time Series 2014_10_18 (SPAdes) (version 2) ... | reverse complement strand
TCTTTGATCATAAAATACTCTCCGTTTTTTACCATTTCCTCTCCCTTACATTTTTGAGGAAGAGGTTTTCATTTTAGTGGGGAATTTTCAACCGTTTATTTTGGGGAGTTTAGCACCGTTTTTGACACTAACTAAGGCTGATATTGGACTTCCTTTTATTTTTTCTTAAAAAATTTAGGGATTATATCGAAGAAAAGTTAAGAAATTTTGCAAAAAATATTCTTTAGATGAAAAAAAGTGCTAAAATATACGCATAGTATACATCCAATAAACAAAAATATTGGCATTGGTATATTACAAATATTCATAAAATTCTAAACTGAATATTCCGGCTATAGATAGGTAGAAGTTATTAAATCACTCTTTACAAATACTATTTTCATATCTTTATAAGCAAAAATATTTGGTTTAATCATTTTCAGATTTTCACCTATTTTTAAATCAATAACTTTTTCTGATGCAATATAAAGGGCTTTTTTTACATCATAAGATTTAGATTCTGAGAATTTTTTTTGTAATTCTTCTGGCAATAATTTTCTTTCAAGATACTCGTTAATATTGTCAACGTTAAGTCTGTAAAAATCCATATCATATGAATTTAGTTTTCTGTATATTTCTAATACATCAGTCGTATTCATTCTGTATTTGTGCCAGTTTTTACATTGCACCAGAATTATGGATTTATTTCTTTCTGATATAACAACAAGATCAACACCTTTATCGTCATATCCTCTTATAAAACCATTATAAATAACCAAGTCTCCTTTTTCTTGAAACTTTTTCCCAATAAACATCTCATACTGATCACCTTGCATCTTTAATGGGTCATATGTGGTGGATTCTTTGTATTTTCTAATTCTTTCCTGAGATTTTTTTGCATCATCTTTTTCAGCTTTCAAGTAGAAAAGAAACAATAAATAAGATATTATGCCAGTATGCGGCAATGCAGCAATAATGCAATAGGGGGCAAAACAGGATCCAAATAATAAAACCTGATTTAAAATTAATACCACAACCCATATTTTGAAAAAAAGTGGAATCTTATTACTCAATATTTTTCCTTATACAGAATAAAAAACTTCTTAGAAAAACATCTAAAGTTTTCAAACATATTAAAATTCAGATGCCCAGAAATCATCATCTTCCTCAGACTCTTCTGTTTTTTTGTTATATGAATTTACTTCTTTGATAAGGTTTTCTTTTTCTTTTAAAAGCTGAGTTTTAAGGTTCTCAAGGTATGAGTCAACATCATTAATTTCATTTATTGTTTTAAAAGTGTCTGTATTTTCAATTTCATCTATTTCCTTGAGTATCTCTTCAATTTTAGCCCTAGCCTGAGTAATTTTTTCTTTCAATTTAGCTTTATCATTTATAGTATCACTTGGCACATGGAATGCATTTCCACTTTCTAAAGATGAAAGTATATTTTTTATTTTTTCCAGTTCTCTTTTTTCATAAGCTTTATTTAGTTCCTGGATAAACTGCAAAGCCTTCTGTTTTAGCTTGTCAATAACTATATCTGGATGGCAAAGTTTTGCAGCTTTTTTATACAGTTTTTTTAATTCTGCCAATTCTTCATCTGTTAATTCATTAATATCCATATCTTTTATTTCACTATATTCTTCGCTGTATTCTTTGTACTCTTCTTCTGCCTGCTGATACTCTTTATATTCTTCATCATTTTTTATTTTTTCATCTTCTTCATTTAACTCATTTTCTTGGTTTTCACACCTTTCTTGCTGTTTTTTAAATTTCTGGTATAATTCATCATATTCTTCATCAAAAGGGTCAACTTTTTTAATCCTTTCAGCTATATCATCAAGATCCCGTCTATCTTTGGCTAACTTGTTTTTTTTCTCTTCCAGTGTTTCTTTCTTTTTAGCAATTTTCTTGTAAAGTATTTCTTTTCTTAACTTTAAAATATCCTCTATCAGTTCTCCAAGGGTAAGATTATACTTGTTATGAAAATCATTTATTTTATTTAGATATTCTGATTTTTTTTCATTAAGTTTTGAAATTTTATTTTCCAAAACCTTTAACTCAAGCTTTAAACTGTTTAATTCTTCATCTTCATATACAGTTATAGATCTGAATGTTGATAAATATTTCTCTATCATCATTAGAGATGTAGAGTAATCATTTTTGTCAAGATTTGACAGTATATTCTCTACTTCTTTGTCTACATCCATAGATTTAAGTTTGGCTACCTGTAGATTTATTATATCTTCATCTTCTATAGTTATACTGGTTTTTATAAGTTCTAATCTTTTAGCTATTTTATGCATAAAAGCACCTTAAAATGGAATATCATTTTCATTATTTTCTTCGTATAAAGGAGTCTCTTCATATTCGAAGGGCTTTATGTCTATAAATCTTTGTTTAATAATATCCGGTCTATGGTATTTTTTAAAAGCCTCATCACTGATAGGAATAGATCTCGGAGGATTCTTAATTCTTTGATTTATATATTTTTTACCATTTTCATTACAATCAAAGTATTTATCATGAGTTATACGTACCCAACCATCATCGAAACTAAATATAGTAATTACATTTTTTTCATTATTGATATTCCATAGTTTAACTGTATTATCCAAGCTTCCTGAGACAATGTATTTATTGTCATGCGATATGGCCACGGAACTTACGTATCCAGTATGCCCTTCAAAGGTTCTGATCACTCTGCCACTCTCTACGTCCCATAGCTTCAATGTAGAATCTGAGCTTCCTGAGATAATGTATTTATTGTCATGTGATATTGCCACGGAACTTACGTATCCAGTATGCCCTTCAAAGGTTATTATTTCTCTGCTATTCTCTACGTCCCATAGTTTGACTGTATAATCCCAGCTTGCTGAGACAATGTATTTGTTGTCATGCGATATGGCCACGGAACTTACGTATCCAGTATGCCCTTCAAATGTTTTGATCTCTCTGCCACTCTCTGCGTCCCAAAACTTAACTGTTTTATCTCCACTTCCTGAGATAATGTATTTATTGTCATGTGATATCGCTACAGAAGTTACTTCACTAGTATGCCCTTCAAATGTTTTGATCTCTCTGCCACTCTTTATGTCCCATAGTTTGACTGTTGTATTCCAGCTTTCTGAAAAAATGGTTAGTCTGTCATTGCTTGCTGAGACAACGTATCTGTTGTCATGTGATATTGCCACCGAATCTACAGAGCCATCACATACTTCTAAGATTCTGATCTCTTTGCCACTCTCTAAGTCCCAAAGCTTAACTATTTCATCGTTTCCCGAGACAATATATTTATTGTCATGAGATATTGCTACAGAATTTACTGAATATACGTAACCATCTTTATCACATACTTCAAAGGTTTTGAGCTTTCTGCCATTCTCTATGTCCCAAAGCTTAACTATTATATTGTTTCCCGAAACAATATATTTATTGTCATGTGATATTGCTACAGAATTTACATCATCAGTATGCCCTTCAAATGTTTTAATCTCTCTGCCACTCTCTACGTCCCATAGTTTAACTGTCTTATCAACACTTCCTGATACAATGTATTTATTGTCATGTGATATCGCTACAGAAGTTACTTCACTAGTATGCCCTTCAAATGTTTTAATCTCTCTGCCACTCTCTAAGTCCCAAAGATTGACTGTTGTATTCCAGCTTGTTGAGACAATATATCTATTGTCATATGATATGGAATACACATCATATTTATGCCCTTCAAATGTTTTGATCTCTCTGTCACTCTCTATACCCCATAGCTTCAATGTAGAATTTGAGCTTCCTGAAACAATATGTCTATTGTCATACGATATGGCTACAGAATTCACATAATTGGTATGCCCTTCAAAAGTTTTTATCTCTCTACCACTCTCTAAGTCCCATAGTTTGACTTTTTTATCCAAACTTCCTGAGACAATGTATTTATTGTCATGTGATATTGCTACAGAATACACCTCTCCATTATGACCTGCAAATGTTCTGATCACTCTACCACTCTCTACGTCCCATAGCTTCAATGTAGAATCTGAGCTTCCTGAAACAACATGTCTATTGTCATACGATATGGCTACAGAATTCACATAGTTGGTATGCCCTTCAAAGGTTCTGATCACTCTGCCACTCTCTATATCCCATAGCTTCAATGTAGAATCTGAGCTTCCTGAGACAACATGTTTATTGTCATACGATATGGTTACAGAATTCACATAACCGGTATGCCCTTCAAAGTTTTTGATTTCTCTGCCACTCTCTACGTCCCATAGTTTGACTGTATAATCCCAACTTGCTGAGACAATGTATCTATTATCATGTGATATGGTCACGGAAGCTATTCTACCAGTATGCCTTCTTGGTATAAATATCTCAAAATCACTGGATATATCCAAAAAATCCCTGTTATTTAGTATCTTTTCAGTGATATTCATCAGATTTTTTGTTTTTGAAATAACTTCTAGCGAATTCCGATTACCTAAAATTGGTAAATTCTTTTTCATTATTTACCTCTAAAACTAAAATCTATTTTTACTTTATAAAATCTGTTTTTATCTTAAGATATCTTCAGTAATTTGTCCACAAAGGTCTGGTCAATTATTGATGAACAAAGCGTTAGAATTCATTACGTGTCGCCATAACTCTGAGGAGAATTAGTGACCATTTTATAGAATCGAATACAATCGCCGAAATCACAGGCTTTGTACCATGAACATCCCCCATATTAGATCTCAGCTTTTGCATTACTACTGCTGCCTGATTGAGCGAACCGTGTAAATTTGACAATAAAATCTTATAATCAGATTCAGCCCAACCAATTGCTTGAAACTCTGATACCAATTTCTCTTTCGCTTTAATTGCTTCTATAGACTTTTTAATTCTTTCCTGAAAGGATGCTTTATTCGGATTTCCTACATTGAACTCTTGATAAATAGAACTGGTTACTGAATCTAGCGCACCGCAAGAAGCTGAAAGCGAACCACTTAAGTCACCATTTCTCAATCTAGTAGCTGATTTAAGAATATCCTCATGGGCGTTTTCAGGAATATCCTTTAACTCAGATAAATCAAATATTTCGACAGGCAGGATCGCTGTCCCTGAGAATTTCCATCCAACTCTAGATAGAACACGCTCCAAGTCTTCTATCAGGTTCGGATTCTTCCGAAGCATTTCCTCGCAACATATAGAAGCTAAAACTCCAACATTGTCACAATCCATTGCGCCAACCTGCTTGTCAATTTCATTGAGTAATTGAGACTTCGAAGCTCCACCTTGATATTTTTGTTCAAGATGAGCGAGCCCTGACATATCGATGTCTGCATATCCGACAATTAGCTTTATATCGCCAAAGGAAAAATTATCTATAAGCGAAGAACGTATCGGTCCCCATGGTATTCTTTTCATCTCCATTATTCCTTTGTTTTCTAATAAGTTATTATACAATTCGAGACCTTTGAATTACACAAATTACTCATGCTCAACTCGTTTCAGCATGTATTGATATAAGCAAGTTACGAGTCCCCTGAAGCAAGTGTTTGCTAAAGCAAATTTATCAGCCCATGGCGTGTGCTACAGGGTGACATTAGTAAATATACAAAGGTATCAATTCCTGATAATCTTACACATCCTTATGTATTTGACTTTATTTTCAAAGTCAAGTACATAAAATCTAATTAAATAACATTAAAACTTGTAAAATATCATAAGCAGAGTACCACAATAAAATTACCTGAGGTACTTCAAAAAAATAAATGTTTTCCTATTTGAGAGTTACGCCCCCCCACTCAGCTTAATAATGAATATTGTAAATGGATAGGGTGGCAAAATTGCTAATTTTTCAATAATCCCATTTTTCATGTGAAAGGGGAGCCTGATTTAGCTCATCTTTTCGTAGTCGCCAGTCGGGTAGAAAATCATCCATGAGTTCACGAAATCTGTCATTATGCCGCCTTTCCAAAAAGTGCACCATCTCATGCACTAAAATATATTCTATACATTTAACGGGCTTTTTAGCCAGTTCAAGGTTTAGCCATATACGAGCGGCTTCAGGATTACATGAGCCCCATTTTGTTTTCATGATTCTTATGCCGGCTTTATTTACTTTTACGCCGATTTTTTTCTCCCATTTGTTCACAAAATCGGGCAATAACTCTTTTAACTGTTTTCTGTACCAGTCCTGCAACAGCTTATATCTTTTCTCTCTGCTTGTTTCCGGCTTAACTTTCATTTGCAACTTTTTATTGTTTACAATACGGACTTCCTGTTTGCCTTCCGTTTTTATGACATCAAGGAGATATTTTCGTCCCAAAAAGTAATGGCTTTCTCCTGAAACCATTTCTCTTGCAGATTGTCTTGCCTGCATCTCAAAAGATTTTTGCTGCTTACGTATCCATGAAAGTCTGGAAACTACTGCAAGTCTTACCGTTTCATCATCAAGATAAAATGGTGCTGAAACTCTTACCCTACCTTCAGGCGGGTACACTCCCAAATGCAAATTCTTTATATTTTTCCTGACAACTTCGACCTTTATATCACTGACTTCAATGATCCGCTTCTCAGTATTCATTGTGATTTTTCACGATATCAAATATTTGTTCGACAGTTTTATCATCATTCCCGATAACTGATTTTATGGCATTTCTTATCTCACGTTCTTTTATTTTGTGTCCCCGCCAGTTCGCTTTTTTCACACTTTTTATTTTACTGTCAATTTCCATTACTTTTCGGGCTTTTTGTTTTTCCATACTGTCACCAGCATAAGGAGCCTGTGATTCCGCCACTTTATCAAAATCAAGATTATCATAAAGAGCTTTAAGTGCCTTAGTATTTATACCTTCTGGATATGTCGTATCATAGCCTTGGTGGCTCACCTTCTTAGCAAGCTCAATAATTTCCTCAAGATACTTCTGATAGTCAATCGCCTCTTTTCTCCTCTGCTCCACCAGATCATTTAACAAATGTGACATTCTTTCATAATATTTAGGGTTAACCACCGTTTCGTCTATAATGAGTTTGCGGACGTTATTCTCAATCGTTTCCGCCATAGAATCTTTATCATTTTTTATATCATCCGGCAGTTCGTCCAAACCGTCTTTACCTTTATTTACAATCAATTCGACAAGTGTCATATCATCAAATGTAGAAAGTGTTTCACTGTCGTCCGCACGGATATAAGTATCCAAAAGATGCCTCATAGCGGGCTCATACATTTTCATATCCACATAATCGCCGCTCGCTAATTTGACCTCTTTTCGCACATTTTCAAAATGTTCCACTTCATCTTTTATTCTTTGGGCTTCTGTTTTAGTATACCCGGATTTTTCCATCTCATTGGCAAGATTGGCATAGGCTCTCAAATAAGATGAGGTTAGTTTATAAAGCTCAAGCCGTTTCGGCTCATTATCCTTTTGAATATCCGGTTCATTGCTGTCTCCAACATAATACTCCAAATATGCAGCTGTGTCATAAGGCGGTCTTACAGGCTCGCAAAGTGCTTTAATGGACTCTCTTACTTCTTCAAGCCTCTCTTTGCCCTGAGTGAGCCTGTCTTTCAGCAGCCCCTCCACATCCGATTTCTCATATCCCTCAAAAGCTTCGCCTGTATAATCCTGGATAGATTTTTCAAGTGATCGGAACAAATCCTTGTAATCAATAATATAACCATATTCCTTATCTTCACTGTGGAGACGGTTTACACGGCAAATAGCCTGGAATAATCCATGATCCTGCATATGTTTGTCAATGTATAGGTATGTTGCCGGTGGTGCATCAAAACCTGTAAGCAGCTTATCCACCACTATCAGAAGTTTCATTTGTCCCGGCTCGTTAATAAATCTTTTTTTAACTTTTTTTTCAAAAGTTTCTGTTTTATTTATTGCTGTATCTTCATCTTCGTCAAAGAATTTTGAAAGCATTTTTCGGTAAATAGAATATTTTCTTAATTTTTCCGTTTCACCTTCTCCGCTTTCCTCACCTTTTATTTCACGATGATGAGGTTTATAAGATGTAACAATTGCGCACTTATCAGCAATGTCCGTTTTCTGGAGCATTTCGTAAATAAGGCATGCTGAATAAATACTGTTCGTTACAAGCATGGCATTGCCGCGTCCGCTTTTGAGTCTGTCACGTAGTTCCATATCCATCAGTATATCGGATACGATTTTGCTGAGTCTGTCTTGAGAACTAAGCACTTTTTTCAGTGTGCCCCAGCGTTTCTTTATCTGAGCTTTCCCCAGATCTGACAGACCTTGCGTTTTTACTTCAAACCACTTGTCAATTTTATCCTGAGATGTAATATGTTGATCGATATCACGGGCTTCATATCTCAAGTCCAATATCACATTATCGTTGACCGCCTCGTCAAATTTATACGTATGAATATAAGGACCGAACACTTCAATACTTTTCTGCTTGTCTTTTTTTAACAAAGGAGTGCCGGTAAAACCTATAAAAGCAGCTTCCGGCAGTAAAGCTTTCATAGCTTCATTAAGCTTACCGGATTGGGTACGGTGACACTCATCAACAAAGACAAAAATATTTCCTTTCGGTTGAAAACCCTTACGAATGTTTTCCTGAATATCTGCAATAAATGAATCCACATCTTTATCTGTCAGACCTTCTCCTGAGCCGAATTTATGAACTAATGAACATACCAGCCATTCTTCATTTTTATTCAGGATATTTATAAGATCTGTTCCGCTTTGAGTCCTGTATATGTCTTCGCTTACTCCTTTAAATACTGTTTCTATTTGATCATCCAGCTCCACACGGTCAGTAATCAGTAGCACACGGCTGTTCTTTATATTTTCCCTTATCCACTTGGCAAGCCATACCATAGTTAGTGATTTACCGCTGCCCTGAGTGTGCCATATGATTCCGTTATCCTTACGTTTGACAAACTTTTGAGCAGCTTTTACGCCAAAATATTGATTGTGCCTACAGATTTTCTTTATCCCGGCATCGAAAACAATAAAATTGTGGATTAATTCTAATAGTCTTTTTTTAGAACAAACCTGACTGAGTTCCCTTAATAATGGGTTGTTTCCGGCTTCTCTATGAGCTTCGTTTTCTTTCCACCTGAGCCAGTATTTTTCCGGTGTCTGGATCACGCCGTAACGTAATCCTTCTGTATCATTTCCAGCCATTACAAGCTGCACTGTAGAATAAAATGACTGAATAAACTCTTTTTTCTGACTGTCCAGATTTTGCCGGATACCTTCTGTTACGGAAACAGTCGATCTTTTTAATTCAATTACACCTATGGCAATACCGTTTACATATATTACAATATCCGGTCTTTTTGAGTGAACGCCTTCTATCGTTACTTCCTCAGCAATTGCAAAATCATTGACAAGGGGGTCATTCCAGTTTATCAGCCAGACGGTTTTAGTTTGTTCACCGACATCAGGTTTTACTTTTACACCATAACGAAGTAAATTATAAAATTCTTTATTGGCATCATATAGTGATTTTGCCCCACCGACTGTTATTGCCTGATCTATTTCCCGGAATACCTTTTTTATAATCTTCTCGTCATGCCCCGCTTTTTCCAGCCAGCCATTCAGTACACCATATTCAACATTACAATTATTCTCTCTGTCTCTCAAATCCCCCAGATAACTGTAATCCAGTACTGTTTGAAAAAAAGCATTTACACTTTTTTGAGTTTTTAGTTCTCTTTGTCCTACTTCACTCATTAAATTTATTCCCCGGCAATAACTTATTTTTTATCATAAAGTTTCTTCGTCAATGATTTACCTTTTTGAGTTAACCGGTATTTTTGTTTGTTACTGTGGAGCTTCTCAGTTCTCTCTATATATCCCATTTCCAAAGCAGGATTTAAAAACTGCTCAACAAAATGACTTCTGCTGCTAATACCTATATTCTTCTGTATGTCACTCCGTTTCATTTCTCCCTCAATACTTTTGACAAGTATTTCTACATTTTCGGGGACTTGTCCTGTACTTGACCGGTACTTGTCCTGTACTTGTCCTGTACTTGTCCGGTCGCTTTCTTCCTTATCCAGCCAATCGGGATGAACCGGCAAAACAGTAAGGAAATATGTGCACTGCTCATCGGTTTCCAGAATAGGTTCCGGAGAACCATTATTGTACATAGCTCGGCGCATAGTAGGTATTCCTGTACCCCTGCCTTCAGTCAAATGAAGCTCTTTCAGAAAATCGCCTACTCTGCGGTTGCGGTAGTCGCGTGCTACAATACGTTTGTTTTCCGCCAGAATTTGTGCATTTACCGGAGGGACAGGACCGGGAAAGCTCAATACCTCGATTTTGTCCGGCCATATCTGCACCTCGACAGGATTGGGTATTTCATAACTTTTATGATAAATAGCATTTGCCAGAGCTTCTTCGACTGCTTCATAAGGAAAATTATAATAACGGTCAGCCTCCGGCTGTCCGGAGATTTTCTTGATTCGCTCTTCAATAACATGATTCTGGATATAATTCAGAGCATTGCGCAACTGGTTATGTAAAGGACCTTTAAAGTACTTCTCTTTAAAATCTTTACCCGATTCGTCATTGCGTATTACTACTTCGATTCGGGCATTACGGAAAAATTTTTCAGGTTCTCTGTTGAAAAACATCAATCCGACATTAACCGGGCGTAATTCTTCATCAGGTCCTTTGGCTATGGACAATTGTCTGGCTAAATCAGCAAGCGGCATGGAAGCACTTTCTTCAGATAGACTGCTTTTAATCTCATACAGGAAATCCCTAATCAAACCCAAATCAAGGTCATTAAGGCTTGCCTGATGATTGATACGGTCATCAAAAGGGATACGTGCTGTCAATTCCTGCAAACGCCGCAGGTTTTCTCCACGTGCTTTAATAGTTTTAGAGCCACTGCGGATATAATAATAGCGTTGCTGATTTCCTTTACCGAGTGCTTCCGGTGCGGAATAAGGGCGCATATCACCGGCTGGTGCCCAGATAACCAGTATATGGTTATCTTCATACAGATAAGGTTGTGCAATAGGCAAATAATGGGGCTGGATACGGTGTCCAATATTTGTCAGTTCTCCCTGGATAAAATCAATTCGATCCGGATCCAAACCTTGGGGAGGCAATATCGGTCTTCCATTTTTCTCGGCAATACCCACTATAATATATCCACCGCCCCAGTTGTTCATATCATTGGCGAAGGCACATAGCGTGTGTAGAATGGCTTCAGGATTCCAATCTTTTTTAAATTCCAGCCTTTCCCATTCTATGACTTTGCCGTTTATCAATTCTTCTATATTTATTGGCAGTGACATATTATAATCCCTCTAATTTTAAGTCCTTCCGGCAAACCATCTGCAAGAAAAATACGAATTGAGGTTGGACGTGGAGTATTTTTATTCATAGAGTTTCCTCTAAGGTTGATAAACGTATTTTACCGGTTAACAGTTGTTGCATCATACCTTGCTTCATCTGCTCAGTTTTTTCTTTACGTTTTTCCAATGCTTCAATTTCATCGTCCATATCTGAGAGAACTTTGGCTATTGCTTTTTGTTCGTCGATAGATGGTGGAATATTGATTGGTAATTCTTTTATTTCTTTAGAATTTATCGAATCGAAAGTTGACCCTTTTGACCATTTGCTCCATTTTGGTTCAATACTTATCAAATAATAATATAAAAAATTGTTTTTGTAACGAATAGCACATACACCTCTACCCAAACAAGTGTCAAATGTAGCAAAAGAAATTTCTCCTACAGGGGCGCGTACTGACATAATAATGTCTCCATGCTTACCTCTCTTAGTTACCTCTGTTGTGTAAATTCTTTTTACAGTTTTTCTATTAATAATATCTGCATTGCCTTGAATTAGAGGCATACCATACCCTGAAGTGTTATAGTTCACAGAACTGGGAGATTGACCCATTATAATTTCAGCAAAATCACCTAAGCGTTTGGTTTCCCAGGGTTCTGTGAAACCGGGGAGGCGGGTGTCTCCTGTGAGGAGTTGCTGCATTGCGGCTTTTTTGATTGCCTTTTTTTTGTGAATAAGCTTATCAAGTGATTCTATTAGGCTATCTAAATCTGACAATGCTTCAGCAATAGCTTTTTGCTCTTTGAGTCCTGGTTTTGGAACCAAATGTTCTATTAATACATCTTTAGTTACTCCATTTATCGAAGTACCTTGTGTAAGTTTAGTTATAGAATACATAGAAAAGTTAAGCCAATGAAATAAAAAGTAAGTATTTATTTCTTCTGGTATACATTCTAAACCTGTTAAGTCTTGGCTAATGGCAACACGAAATGGAGCAATTGCTATTTTGCCGACACCTGTTCTTGTAACTACTAACAAATTATTTTTTCCAACAATATTTGTTGAACTATTTATTATTGCTTCATTACATATATATCTTCTAATATTCGTCAATTTTTGCTCAACTATATCAACTCCAGTTATCCAAGGAATATCACCTACCCAGTACTTACTAACATTAGTGGAAGGAGTCCCGCCGCTAATTATGTTTTTAACACATTTCTTTATTGGAAGTACTTCCCAGTCTTTTGGAACTACACCTATTTCTGTACGCTTGTATCCTGAAGGAACGTCTTGGCTATTTTTATTAGATGATTTCATTGGCATAGACTCTATTTCACTTTTCATAATACGCCCATTTTTTTCAAATGTTCTTTCACTTTAAAATTATACGCAGAAACTTCCTTTTCAATTTCAGGGAGCGGCTCAGAATATCTTTCATTAAGCTTTTGGATACGACCAATAAGCTGCTGAGCCAAATTATTTATTTCACTTTGTATACATTTTCTAATAGAGCTAAACCATTTGTCATTAATAACAACCAATTTTATTTCATCCTCAGTCAAATCAAAATATTTGGCAAACACATCCTTATCAAGCTTTGCTTGGGCATCTTTTAACGCTTTTTTTGCTTTGGTTTCTTTATCAAGGAGTTTTAAACAATGATGCAAAGCCTCTTTTTCTTCTTCAAATTCATGGGTCATATTTCTGCTTAGCTTTTTCAATCGTTCCTCAACGGACTTTTTGGTAATATTGCCTTTATCGTTAACAACATCTTCAAGTAAGCCGTCTTCTTCCGTGTGTTCTTCAGTGAATTCTTCAAACTCACGTGTTGCTGCATCTTCCTCAGTCTGCAAATTGTCTATGGTATCTTTTTCTTCTTTAAAGAAACGCTCTTTTAGCAGTTCCGGTGGGATTAAATCTGTCTTATATTTTTGCTTGTTTATTGTCAGATCAGCAGTTTCCTGAATCTTCCGTTCTTTATCATTGATAATGCTTCGTGGTTGAGCGGCTTCTTTCCAGCCCACAGCTGTTATAAGATAGATATCATCCTGCATCACATCATACCAGTAATCCATCAGCTGCTGGTAAACATCATATTTATTGATTAAAGGGACTTCGGAAAAACGCTTAAGCAAATCTTCAGATAATGTATGGATAATTTCCTTCGGCACAGTCTTATGTTCCAAAGAATAGAGAAGAGGTTTATGGGCTTTTTCCCACTGATTGATAATACCTAAAATATCCTCTGAAAATTTTTTAAACTCATTGTCTTCAAAAATAATGGTACGTATCTGATCTGCTCCGACTTTTGGTTCGAGGTAGCCTTCTCTTCCATTGTTTTTAAACAGCTTATTTTTCAAATTTGGAAAAATTTGCCAGTAAGATTTTAAATTATCTACATCTTTTTCAGGAATACCTCCGTAAAGATGCGCTTCGAGATCGTGCAAATCCTCCGGCTCGCTTGAGTCAATATAGCGGGGAATATTTAGGTTATAATCATTGGAAGGGTCTTCAATCTCTTCAAAAGGGACCATCCGTGAATAGCCTTCCAAAGCTATATTTTTATTAAAAACATCTACTATCTTATGAATATCCTGTGACCTGAGCCGGTTTTTATTCCCGTCTTTGATATAACCTTTCGAAGCGTCAATCATGAAAATACCTTCACGTTCTCTGGCGGTTTCTTTGTCAATAACGATAATACATGCAGGTATACCTGTACCATAAAACAAGTTTGCAGGTAATCCGATAATACCTTTTATAAAACCACGCTTAATAAGGTTTTTGCGTATTTCAGCTTCTTTGTGTCCGCGAAAAAGTACACCGTGAGGCAAAATTATAGCGCCTTTTCCGGTACTTTTAAGCGATGCAATCAAATGTAGGAGAAAAGCATAATCACCATTCTTTGCGGGCGGTGTGCCATATTCAAAACGTCTGAATTCATCATTTGCAGGATCCAGCCCGTTTGTCCATGATTTAGCTGAAAAGGGTGGATTTGCCACTGAAAAATCAAATCTTGCTAATTTTCCGTGACTGTCTTTAAAATAAGGTCTTGAGAGGGTATTGTCCCGCCATATTTCTGCAGTGGGATAGTCATGAAGTATCATGTTCATTTTACTCAGTGCCCATGTGGCATTATCATTTTCCTGACCGAAAATCGATAAACCGTTAGGGGCTTCGTTGGCAGCTTTGAGAAGCAATGATCCGGATCCACACGTAGGATCGTATACCGTCTGATCCTGTCTGGTATCTGACCCTATACCTACGACTTTAGCCATAACGGTAGAAACTTCAGCTGGTGTATAAAACTGTCCTTTGCTTTTGCCTGACTCTGTAGCAAAGTGACGCATCAAAAACTCATATGCATCACCCATCAGGTCATCACCTTCAGCCCGGTTTGCACCAAGATCCAATCGGTCAAAAATAGATACTAATTTGGAAAGGCGGTCCTGCATATCCTTACCTGAGCCTAATTTCGTTTCATCGTTAAAGTCAGCCTGGTCTATTACGCCTTTCAGTTCATTAGCTTCTGCGAATTTTCTAATGACAATATTTATTTTTTCGCCAATATCCTTATTGCCTTTCAGGGCGACCATATCATCAAAGCCGCCACCTTCCGGCACGATGAGAAGACCGTCAGGATTACCTGCATATTTGTCTGTAACATATTTCATGAAAAGTAAGGTAAGTATGTAATCCTTGTATTGAGAAGCATCCATTCCGCCCCTCAACTCATCACAGGACTGCCAAATGGAGCTATATAACTGAGATTTCTTTATTGCCATTAAATTTCCCCTTATCAAATGTGATTGTTTGACTTTACTTATAATAGGATTTTTCCCACAACCTAAATATACCTTAAATTAAACAATGATTCAAGAAAATGGGGTTGCAATTTGAGGCAACTTATTTGTTTTTTAATTTTTTACAAATCCTATTCCTTTGTAGTATTAAAATTCGTGCCAATACCAAAATCATACAGAGTTCGAGTTTGCAAAAAAGCGTAGAAATTATCACAATTTTATCACACTGGCTTTTTCTGAAAAGTTAAGTTGCTGATAATAAAGATAAATTTGGCGGGAGTGTGTAGGAATCGAACCTACAACAACGCATTATAATTACAATGGAAACATTATAAAAGATTATATTTGGAAAGGAGTTATAAATTTCCCTTATAATTTTTTATAACAAATTGTAATTTCTTTATCACATTATTATCACATCAAATATAATTAAATAAAAGTTAACTGCCCAGAGGCCAAAAATCGTAAAAATGAAATGGGAAAATTATATATCTTTGAAATGGTCATTTTATTTGGCAATAATGTAAGTTCCCAAAAAGTGGATAATGTTTTCATAAGATTACAAACCCTTTGTAAATCTGTTTCAAACAGAGTGTGAAGAAAGATTAGGCTCATTGACACTTACACAGAATTATTTAAAGGTGCAGAGTGCCTTAGAAATAGTCGATCTTTACTATGTCAACGCCGGTGAATTTTTACCCCATTCGCCGGCGAACAATTACGCCACTAATTCTCTGTTTTTTTAACAAGTCCCGACTTATATTTTTCTTTTAATCTATAGCTGTTCCCAGTAATATTAATAATGTGGCTGTGATGTAAAAGCCTGTCTAATGTTGCTGCAGTGAGGGCTTTGTTTCCAGCAAATATTTTCTCCCACTGGCTGAAAGGTAGATTAGAAGTCACAACTACAGAGCCTTTCTCATATCGTTTGCTAATTACATCAAAGAAATGATTACCGTTATCTTCGCTAAAAGGTACGTACCCCACTTCATCTATAATAAGCAGTCGTGGCGTCAGAATAACTCGTTTAATGTATTCTCTGAGTCTATCCTGGTGTTTAGCAATTTCCATTTGCAAAAGAAGATCGACAGCCGTTATAAATTTAATCTTTATCTTCTTCTGTGTAGCCATATAACCAAAAGCTGAGGCAAGATGCGTTTTCCCATTATGTAAAGCTTTACATAATGGGAATTATGTGAAGTTTTTAGTTATGTAAAGTTGCCAGAATATCTCGTGCAACCAGAGCTTTGAGAGTTTTGACAACTTTACATAATAATATTTTAATTACAAAGTTCCGAAAGCCAAGACATCA
>Ga0208153_100287_pt1 | contig 16853 bp, 19 predicted proteins | sample Wag42014_10_18_FD_187331 | JGI IMG/M metagenome (GOLD analysis project Ga0208153, IMG submission 187331) | Deep subsurface shale carbon reservoir microbial communities from Ohio, USA - Utica-2 Time Series 2014_10_18 (SPAdes) (version 2) ... | reverse complement strand
TCTGTTCTGAAAACTGATCGCCTGTATATTAACGACTTCATCACATATTCTCACACACTTTCCACACAAAACACATCTGTCGATATCCCTTTCAATAAAAGGGTTTGAGTGGTCTACCGGTGTATCGCTCGGTTCAGCGTCAAAGCGTTCTTCGTTAATACCAAACTCAAATGTCAAATCCTGTAATGTGCACTCACCACCTTTATCACAAACTGGACAATCAAGCGGATGGTTTATAAGCAGAAGCTCAATGGCAGTTTTTCTCACTCTCTGAAGTTTTTCTGTCTGGGTAAAAATATTCATTTTATCGGCCGCCGGTGTCGTACAGGCAGTCATAAGTTTTGGGCTGCCCTCCACTTCCACTAGACACACACGGCAGGCGCCAAAAGGCTGCAGCATTTTATGATGGCAAAGAAGCGGTATCTCTACGCCGGCTTCTTTGGCTGCATCAAGAATTGTGGAACCTTCTTTTACTTTAACCTCATTTCCGTCTATTGTAAGGGTTAGCATAGCTCTTCCTCTCCGGTTAATCTATTGCATTAAATGGACAATTTACGATACATTCACGACATTTAACACACGTTTCTTTATCTATATAAGCAACTTGCCCCTTTTCCCAGGTAATTGCATCAACAGGACATACTTTTTTACATATCCCGCATTTTTTACATCTTTCATCTTTAACAACAAATTCTATCAGCTCAGAGCATTCCCTGGCAGGGCATTTTTGATCATATATATGGGCTTCGTATTCATCACGAAAATATCTGATAGTAGTTAAAACAGGATTTGGTGCTGTCTGACCCAACCCGCACAAAGAAGAAACTCTTATATCTTCAGCCAGACTTTCCAACAACTCAATATCCCCTTCTCTGCCATTACCTTCACTGATGCGCTCAAGTATATCAAGCATTGTCTTGGTCCCAACCCTGCAAGGAATACATTTACCGCAAGATTCCCGCTGGGTAAATGTAAGAAAAAACTTAGCAATATTAACCATACAGTTTGTTTCATCCATTACAACAACACCGCCAGAGCCCATCATGGCACCAGCTGCTATCAATGAATCATAGTCAATCGGTGTATCCAAAAGATCTTCCGGCAGACATCCCCCGGACGGCCCTCCCATTTGCACAGCTTTAAATTTTCTTTTTTTGGGGATACCACCACCAACATCATAAATAAGCTCTCTAACAGTAATTCCCATAGGAACTTCCACAAGACCGGTACTTTTAACCTTACCGCTCAGCGCAAAAATTTTAGTACCTTTTGATTTTTCAGTTCCTATATTACTGTACCATTCAGAGCCATTTTTAATAATCATTGGTAGATTGGCATATGTTTCAACATTATTAACATTTGTGGGCTTCTGCCACAGACCTTTTACAGCAGGAAATGGTGGCCTGGGTCTGGGCATCCCTCTTTCACCCTCAATTGAGGCCAGCAGCGCTGTCTCCTCACCACAGACAAAAGCACCGGCTCCCTCTTTCAGGTGGAGCTTAAAACTAAATTCAGTTCCCAATATGTTATCACCGAGATATCCTCGTTCCTCAGCAACTTTAAGAGCTTTTTTAACTCGTGCTATAGCCAGCGGATACTCAGCCCGCAAATAAATATATCCTTCATTACACCCGATGGCGTATGCGGCGATTAACATCCCCTCTATAACATCGTGCGGGTTTCCTTCTATAATACTTCTGTCCATAAAAGCACCGGGATCTCCCTCATCCGCATTGCAAACAAGATACTTATGATTCCCTGGTGATTTACGACAGAACGTCCATTTGAGACCGGATGGGAAACCGCCGCCTCCACGCCCCCTGAGGTTGGCTTTTTTAACCTCTTCAATAACATCTTCAGGAGACATTTCCTTTACTACTTTGGTTATTGCCTCATAACCGCCAAGCTGTATATAGTCATCTATGTCTTCCGGATCCACAACACCGCAGTCTTTAAGTACATACCGTTTCTGCAATTTATAGAAATCGTAATAACTCTTTTTGGCTGCCCATTTTTTTACAGGCTCACCACCTCCTATATGCTCATCTACTATAGTCTGAACTTTATCCGGAGTAACATGCTCATATGTTGCTACTTCTTCACCTGGAAGATAGATATCAACAAGCACATCACGCTCACACAAACCACGGCAGCCTGTTTTTTTTACCTTGCACTCCCGTTCCTTCACAATTGCCGGGACATTCTTACTTTTAAAAACCTCATTAAATGCATCCATCACTTCAAAAGCACCGGATGCCACACCTGCTGTCCCTGTGCAAATATGAACCTCTATAATGTCTGTTTTAACAGCACTCATATTCTGCCCCTATTCCTCTTCTTTTAGTTTTTTGGCATATTCTCTAAAAATTTCCCTGGATTTTTCAGGGGTTAAATTTCCGTGTGTTTTATCATTAACCATAATTACAGGCGCCATACCGCAGGCCCCTATACAGGATACTTCTTCAAGTGTAAAACCGTAGTCATCAGTTGTTTCACCGTTTCCTATTCCAAATTCCTCTTTAACCACTTCAGAAATCCTCCCGGAACCTTTCACGTGGCATGCAGTACCTCTGCATACCCTAATCACATACTTGCCACGGGGACTTGTATAAAACTGTGCATAAAAAGTCAAAACACCATAAAGCTCGTGAGGAGACACATTCAAAACATCCCCCATTCTTTCAAGCATTTCTTTAGACAGGTATCCATATTCTTCCTGAACAGCCTGTAATACGGGTATTGTTGAACCCTTTTTACCCTTATATTTTTCACAAATCTTATCTATTTTAGAAAGATCAATCTCTTCAGCTACAGCATTCTCAGCCATAAATGCCTCCTTTTACCTGTCTATCTCACCAAGTATAATATCTACACTACCTATAACCGACACAAGATCGGCAAGCATATGCCCCCTGGACATTTCAGGTAATGCACCCAAATTGACAAAAGAAGGGGTCCTGATCTTAAGTCTGTAAGGCTTTGCATCTCCATCGCTTATTATATAAAAGCCAAGCTCACCTTTTGGTGCTTCAACAGAGCCGTAAGTGTGCCCCTTAGGTGGCCTGAAACCTTTTGAAACTATGTAAAACCTTCTGATGAGAGCTTCCATCTTCTCATAAACTTCTTCATGTGAAGGATAAGCAACCCTGGGATCATCTGTCATAACAGGGCCTTCTGGAAGTCCTTCCAAAGCCTGCTTTATAATTTTACCGGCTTCCCTGATTTCTTTCAAGCGCACAAGATATCTGGCATAGACATCACCATCTTCGTACACAGGCACTTCAAAATCAAACCTGTCATAAATGCCATAAGGCTCGTCCCTTCTTAAGTCAAAATCTATACCGGAACCTCTCATAATAGGCCCGCTTACTCCATAACTGAGAGCGTCTTCTTTGGAAAGATATCCAATGCCTTTTGTTCTCTTCAGCCAAATCCTGTTCTTAGTAAGAAGTCTCTCATAAGAGTCAACTCGTTCATCAAGAATTGAAAGAAACTTATCCAGCCTTTTAAAAAACTCTTCGGGAAGATCGTCTCTCATCCCACCTACTCTCATCCAGGAACTTGTCATTCTCTGGCCTGTTGCTATCTCGAACAAATCAAGAACATATTCTCTTTCTCTGAACGCATATAAAAAAACTGTCATTGCGCCAATATCCAAGGCATGGGTAGCTATCCATACTAAATGGCTTGCAATACGGGCCAATTCTGCAAGTATAACCCTGAGATACTCAGCTCTTTCAGGTATTTTAACATCAAAAAATTTTTCCACAGCGAGACAGTAACCCAGATTGTTGGAAAGCGATGCCAGGTAATCCAGCCTGTCTGTCAACGGAATGAACTGATGGTATGTTCTATTTTCAGCAAGTTTTTCAACACCTCTGTGCAGATAGCCTACATCAGGCCTCACATCTGCAATCGTCTCACCATCAAGATCCACTATCAACCTTAACACCCCATGAGTACTGGGATGCTGAGGCCCCATGTTTACAGTGATAAGCTCGCTTATCTGTCCTTGTTCTCTATTTTTCACATCTGTATTCTGCATAGCCTAACTCCCAACCTTATTTACTAAAACTAATGCCTAATTGCTGCTCATCGGTTTCATTGAACCACTTACGGCCTTTAAGGGGATAATCTTTTTTCAGTGGATTACCCTTAAAGTACTCAGGCATAAGTATTCTGCGTAAATCCGGATGTCCCTCAAAACGCACACCCACCAAATCATACTGTTCCCTTTCAAGAAATAACGCTGACTTCCAAAGATCTGTTACTGTTTCAACAGCATCGGACTCAATCTTAATCCTCACAAAAACCCTTATTTTATTTTTTATGGAAAAAAGGTTATATATTACATCAAATTTCTCTTTTCTTTTCGGCCAATGAGCAGTAACAACATCCACAAGATATTCAAAATCACACTCATTTTTCAAAAAGCTCAAAACCTTTTTACAAACATACGGTTTTGTATCCAAAAATCTGCAGCCATGCTTTTCACTAAAAGTAACATCTTCAGGGAACTCCGCCCCAACCTTGTTCTTTATATCCTCAAAATTCATTTCACACCCCATTATTTCCTGAGTATTTTTTCTGTCTTAATTTGCTGCTGCAGTGCAACAATAGCATCCAGAAGGGACTCAGGTCTTGGAGGACATCCGGGAATGTAAAAATCCACCGGAACTATCTCATCAACTCCCTGCACAGTTGCATATGTATCAAAAATTCCACCGCTTGTAGCGCAGCTTCCCATAGCAATAACCCATTTTGGCTCAGGCATCTGAACATAAACCTTCCTGACAACAGGCGCCATTTTTCTGCTTACCGTACCTGCTACAATCATAACATCCGACTGCCTCGGAGTAGCCCTAAAAATCACACCGAGCCTGTCAAGGTCATATTTAGCAGCACCTACAGCCATCATCTCAATAGCACAGCAAGCAAGCCCAAAAGTCACCGGCCACAAAGATGAACGTCTTGCCCAGTTGACCAGTCCGTCAACAGATGTTGTTAAAATATTATCCGAAAACTTATGCTCCATTACTCCCATTCCAGCACTCCTTTCTTCCAGTCATAAAAATAACCTACTATCAGTATAGTGAGAAACACGAAAACCGAAGTAAGTCCAAGCAAGCCGACTTTATCAAAAGCCACTGCCCATGGAAACAAAAACACTATCTCCACATCGAATATTACAAACAACATTGCAATCACATAAAAACGCACATTATAACGTTTCCTGGCATCACCGAACTCAGGCATCCCGCATTCATAAGCGCTGAGCTTCGCTTTGTCAGGCTTACTGGGGCGTATAAGCACCCCGACAACCATAATGATAATGCCGATTAAAGCTGCAACTACTAACATTAGTACTATTGGTAAATAAGGACTCATATCATCACCTCTGTATTTTGTATACAGTATGCATTACATAACACACTGTTCATGCCCTGTCAACAATAAACATCGTTTAAGCACAACAATATTAAAATCTTCAATACTAATTTTAAATCACCTAAATACACAGCAAAAGTACAGTTTAACAATGCTGTTTACGCTCCAAATATTCATACAAATTGACAAAATCATCAGGGGGAGACACTTTAAAAAGTTTATATTCTTTTTCAAAAGGGCAAAAAAAACCGAGCTCCTGCGAATGAAGAGCCTGTCTTGATATCGGATAGCCACGGGATATTTTGCCTCCGTACACGTTATCCCCTATGATAGGAAACCCAAGATAAGCCATGTGTACTCTTATCTGATGAGTTCTTCCCGTCTCAATATTAATTCTGCAAAAAAATTCATTTCCATACCTTTTCAAAACCTCTAATACACTTTTTGCGTATCTGCCTTCATGCTCCGAAACCATCATTTTATATCTTGTCACAGGATGTCTTATTATATTTTTTTCAACACAATAGATATTTTCAATAGGTCTCCCAACAGATAACGATACATAAGATTTCCTAACTTTTCTGGTCTTAAACAAACTTTTCAACACAGGTATTGCTTCTTTCTTTTTTCCCACAATTAAAACACCCGAAGTATCTTTATCAAGCCTATGAACTATCCCCGGACGTAAATCACTGTTCTCATATTCAATATCCAGAGAATAAAGCAAACCGTTTACCAAAGTAACACATTCATCGCCTTCACCAGGATGAACTGATATTCCAGCAGGCTTCTCCACGACAGCATACCACCTGTTCTCATATAATATATTCAATTTCATATCCACAGGTTTTATCCTATCTGTACTTTCCGAAACAGCACATACCTTGATAAAATCATTTTTCGCAACTGATAATGATGCCTCAACTTTTGAATTGCCATTTACGCTGACAAAGCCCTCTTTAATAAGCCTGGAACATTTGGAACGGCTTTCACCTGTAAGCTGAGCCAGGCATATGTCCAGACGTTTATAATCGGAATCCAGTATGTATTGCTTTTCTGTAAATTCACCCAAAACTAACTCCTTGCCAAATATACAGTTGACATATATTAAATAAATTGATATCAAAATCAACCACCTTGCTATGAATTCTTAAATATTCATGGCTAATAATCCAAAAGGAGGAAACATTTAATGCGATTGTATGAGACAGTATTTGTAGTAAACCCTGAATTACCGTTAAAGGATGCTCAGGATTTATCGGAAAAATTTCAGGACATTATCAAGAAAAATGCAGGTGAAATTGTAAACACAGAAACATGGGGCAAATTGCGCCTGGCCTATGATGTTCACGGACATAAAGAAGGCCTGTATTTTCTTATCCAGTTTAATGCTGACACAGAATTATTGCCTGAACTTGAAAGACGCTTCAAATACGATGACAACGTTATGAGGCATGCGATTGTTCATCTGGATGGCAAAAAGTTCAAACTCAGAAAAAAATCCGATGAAAAAGACAAAAAAGATGGATCCAGAAACCCCAGAAAACCTCAAACTTCTGGTTCCGATAGCGTGCAAAATGAAAGTGCATCAGCTAATCAGGAAGAAGGCAATATCCCTGAAAATGAGCAAACCAAAAATAATGAAACAACAACCGTTAGTGAAAATAACTAAAAGAGGAATGTATTATGGGTTTTTTAAATAAAGTAATATTACTCGGGAATGTTACAAGAAATCCTGAAGTAAGATACATCCCAGGCTCCGGAACCCCCGTAGCTAAATTCGGGCTTGCGGTTAACAGGCGTTACAAAAGTGGTAACGAGTATAAAGATGAGACTCTCTTTATAGATATTTCCGCGTTTGCCAGATTGGCCGAAATCACAGGGGAATATATCACCAAAGGTATGCCACTGCTCGTTGAGGGAAGGCTTACATTTCGGACATGGGAACAGGATGGTGTAAAAAGAAGTAAACATGAAATAGTTGCTGAAAACATACAAATGATTTCCAAAGCTTCGTCAGAGAGCGGAGGGCAGAAAAGCCAAAACAGTGGATTTACAGAAAATTCCGGTATAACAGAAAACCACTCTAACGACGGAGATATGGACGAAGATGATATTCCTTTTTAGGAATATATCTTAACATTTTTTAAAATGCTAAAAATAAACACTTAATGGAGGATATAAATAATGGCTATGAGAAGAAGGTTTCAAAGAAAAAAAGTCTGTAAGTTTTGCGCCGACAAAATTGAAATTGACTATAAAGACACCAGACTGTTAAGGCAATACATTACTGAAAGGGGCAAAATAATGCCATCCAGATTAACTGGAACATGCTCAAGACATCAAAGGAAACTCGCTTCAGCCGTCAAAACTGCCAGAAATCTGGCAATGCTGCCATACACTCTTAACAGATAAATGCTGTAAAAAGGGATAGGCACCAACCTGTCCCTTTTTACACCTAAAAATATATCTATGATTTTACAAAATTTTTTCCCAATAATTAGTTTACTCCTGTTCACTACGAACCTTTTTTTTCCACAAGTCGGTTTTATTGTTACTTTTTTCATTCCATTACTTGTAATAACTTACCTCACAGGAAAAACAAGAAATAAAAAAAGTGATATATACAGCATTGTAGCTTTATTAATAGCTCTTTTTTATAAACCAATAGTAGGAGTATCTTTTATATTAATTGTATTGGCTCCTTCGTTTTTTTTATACTTTAACACTGTAAAAGAGAAAAAAATATATCCTGTAATAACTTCAGGTTTACCGGCTTTCCTGGTGACACTGGCTTCACTTTCATTAATCCCGGAATACAGAGAGTTATTACAAGAAGCTATTATTAACAATATAAACATGGTGGCAAATCAAATGTCACAAAATGACATACCTCTTGAGGACAAAGGTTACATAGCATATATATCTAATAACAAAGAAAGTATTGCTGAATTCATGGTAATGCTTCTTCCGTGCCTGAGTTATTCATATGTAGCGTTGCTTACCTATATCAGCAGAAGTTTTGCTTACAGAATAAAAAATATACCGGTGAAACTTTTCAAAGTACCGGATGTGCTTATCATTCCTTTTATAATTGGTGGTTTTTTTATTATAGGCTCATCACCCATATCAAAAATTATTGCATATAATACACTGATTATTTTCGGAAGCTTATTTTTTTTCCAAGGGCTGGATTTAGTCAACTTTTTTATGATAAAATTCAATGTTTTTGTTTTTTTGCGTCTTTTATTTTATATAGTAATATTTTCTGAACCATTTATGTTGATATTCGTGGCATTGTTTGGCCTTTTTGATAATTGGTTTCATTTTGACAAAATAACATTTAAAAAGGATAACAATTGACTAGTAAAACCAGAGCTGCCTTTATTTCTATAACAGTGGCTAGTTTTCTGGCCGTAATAAAACTAATTACGGGGCTATTAATAAATTCACTTGTAGTCATATCATCAGCTATAGACTCTATAATGGATATAGTTACATCAACAATTAATTACTATGCATTAAAAGCATCTGAGTCACCGCCCGACAAAGAGCATCCATTTGGGCACCATAAATTTGAATCAATGGCTTCATTTATTCAATCCATTATAATCATGCTTTCCGGAGCATATATTTTTTATGAAGCTTATAAGAAATTTACAGGAAGCGGAATAATTAAAAATATAAATAGTGGTTTATATATTATGGTTATCTCCATAATTATAACCATAGTGCTGACATTTTATCTTAACAGGGTAGCTAAAAAAGAAAACTCAACCGTACTAAAAGCTGATGCTTTGCATTATGAAATTGATATACTAACCAACTCAGGAATAATTATTACGCTGATTATAATAAAACTTACCGGCAATGAAATGATCGATCCTCTAATTTCAGTGGCAATCGCAGTATATATTTTTTACTCTGCAGCCAAACTAAACATTAAAGTAGTAAAAGAACTTGTGGATTCAAAAATCCCTGAAAGTGTAAAGACACATCTCATTGACATTTTAAATAAATATGAAGAGTATCATCTGGATTTTCACCGATTGAGAACACGCCAGGCGGGTTCCAAAAAATTTATTGACCTCCACCTGACATTGTGTAAAAAAATTACATTAGAAGATGCACACGCTATTGCTGATGCAATAGAAAGACAGGTAAAAAAGGAAATTAAGGACTCCGATATAACTATACATATTGAACCATGCACAGATAAAGATTGTCCGGGGATAGAAAATTGCAAAAAGAAGCCAAAAATTGAAAATAAATTATAAACAAAACTATATGGAGGAGAGAATGAGTGATTTTACACAAAATATGATAGCAGAGAGACTTGGCGGAAAACAATTTGGAAAAGATACTAAAATTTATAAGTTTGAAAAAATCAAACGGGCAAAAAAAGCTGCCATGGAAAAAAATCCTTCTGTCGAGCTGATTGATATGGGTGTGGGAGAACCTGACGATAAAGCCCCTGAAGGTATTATCAATGTATTGAAACAAGAAGTAGATAAAAGAGAAAACAGATTTTACTCGGATAACGGTATCCAGGAATTTAAAGACGTAGCTGCAAATTACATGAATAAACGTTTTGGTGTAAATATAGACCCACAAACCGAAATAAATCACAGCATCGGGTCAAAACCGGCTTTGGCAATGATCCCTTTCACATTAATAAACCCGGGGGAGATTTCTTTGATGACAGTTCCGGGTTATCCTGTGACGGGCAGTCTTACAAAATATCTCGGCGGTGATATTTATCCTTTACCTCTCACAAAAGAAAATAATTTTTTACCTGATTTAAACAATATCCCGGCAGAAGTAAAAGATAAAGCAAAAATTTTATATCTGAATTATCCTAACAACCCCACAGGAGCAATTGCAGACGAAGCATTTTTTGAAAATGTTGTTAAATTTGCCAAAGACAATAACATTGCAGTAGTTCATGATGCTGCTTACATTGAACTTACTTATGATAAAAAACAGCCATCTTTTCTTTCTGTTGATGGAGCAAAGGATGTGGGAATCGAAATTCATTCGTTATCAAAATCTTATAATATGACCGGATGGAGACTTGCATTTGTTTGTGGGAACGAAACACTGGTAAAAGCCTTTGCAACTGTTAAAGACAACTACGACTCGGGACAATTTATCCCAATACAAAAAGCTGGAGCTTATGCACTCAATCACCCTGAATTAATTGATATAACGAGGGAAAAATACAAAAGACGACTCTCAAAATTAGCATCTGTCCTTAAAAATATGGGATTTTATGTAAACGAACCCAAAGGGACTTTTTATCTTTATTTTGAAATACCAAAAGGCACAAAAGACGGAAGAACATTTGACAGTGCCGAAGAATTCTGCGATTTCATGATAAGAGAGAAATATATTTCATCTGTACCGTGGGATGATGCCGGCAATTTTCTGAGATTCAGTGCCACTTTTGAAGCAGACACAATTGAAGAGGAAAACCGTATAATAGATGAAATTCAAAAAAGATTAGCAAAAGAAAATTTTGTCTTTTAAATACCAACAGGCGCCGAAACTTTCGGCGTCTTTTGGTTCTACAAAGCTTTAAAATATTCTTGCTGCCCCACTAACTTGTTGATAAAATTTTTATAAGGAGAGCTGATGAAAATTATTTACATGGGTACCCCCCATATCGCTATAAAACCTCTCGAAAAGCTGTTTAATCATCCTGATATCGATATTCCGCTGGTAATTTGCCAACCTGATAAACCTAAAGGCAGAGGTAAAAAAATGTCGCAGCCGCCGGTAAAAGAATTTGCCATTGATAATAATATAAAAGTATACCAGCCTGACACACTTAAAAATAATACACAAGCTGTAGAGATACTCAGAAAAATATCTCCGGATTTTTTTGTAGTAGTTGCCTATGGGAAAATTCTCCCGGTACAAATTCTTTCAATTCCGCGTTTTGCACCGATAAATATACATTTTTCTCTACTACCGAAATACAGGGGAGCAGCTCCAGTAAACTGGACAATTATTAATGGTGACAAGTACACTGGGGTATCAACAATGATAATGAGTGAAGGCTTGGATAAAGGTGACATATTATTACAGAAATCCACAGATATTGACAAAAAAACCAGTATCGAGCTTTCAGAGGAACTCTCCGAAATGGGAGCTGACCTGATATGTCAAACTATAACAAATTTCCAGCATATTAAGCCCCGGAAACAGGATGAATCCAAAAGCAGCTACGCTCCCATTATAAAGAAACAGGACGGATTAATAGACTGGGACAATGATGCCTGCTATATAGAAAGGCAAATCAGGGGATTTCAACCATGGCCATCAGCCTACACATTTTTGAACGGGAAACTGATGAAAATTTTTAAAGCTGAAGTTATTGACAACAACAGAGAATATGCTAATGGAGAAATAGTATCCGTGGATAAAAAATCCTTTATCGTAAAATGCGGAAATAATTCATTACAAATTCTCGAACTTCAGATGGAAGGAAAAAAACGCACATCTGCAGAAAGTTTTTTGGCAGGCTCAAAATTGGAAACAGGGACTAAACTTGGATAACAAACTTAAACCCGAGAAAAAAAGACTTTTTATTGTATTACTATCATTTGTTGGGTCCACACTTGTCCTTTTTACAGGTCTTTTTTGGTACATTTCATATAAAGGGCTCGATTCCATATCAAAGTTTGCAGGCAATATTTTTACATTAATGATACTTGCTTTTGGTATCTTTCTTCTTTTTGCAGTAGCTTTACTTGTTTTTACCATGATCTCAGGGAAACAATCCAAAACAGCAGCAAAGCTAAGAGGCCCATTGAATAAATTGTTACTGCCATTGGTAATAAAAATTTCATCATTGCTACGCATAGATAAAGATAAAATCATAAGATCATATATTGCAATAAATAATGAACTAGTAATGGAATATCTCAATAAAAAGAAGGTAAACAACCTCCTTGTCCTTCTTCCTCACTGCATTCAGTTGGAAGACTGCGAACTAAAAATCACAAAAGATATCTTAATATGTAAAAAATGTGGGAGATGCGACATAGGAGATCTTGCAAAAATTGCAGAAAGATATAATTTAACAATGAGTGTAGCAACAGGAGGAACGATAGCAAGGCGTATTATTAAAGAGAAGCAACCGGATGCAATCTTAGCTGTAGCTTGTGAGCGTAATTTGCTAAGTGGTGTGCTTGATACATACCCTTTGCCAGTATTGGGTGTTTTTAACTCAAGACCCAATGGTCCTTGTATAAACACAATGGTGGATGTAAATCTGGTGGAGGAAATAATAAAAAATATATACACTACTCGCTTAGCAAAAAGCGGGTAAAGGAGGAACAATGAACACTAACTCCCTGAAAACAGTATTTTTTATGGTACTGTTGATGGTCCTTTTTGTTGGACTTGGGGGAATGCTTGCCGGAAGAGCAGGAATGATTATAGCTTTTATTATCGCAATGGGTTTGAATTTCTTTACTTACTGGTTCAGTGACAAAATGGTACTGAAAATGTATAAAGCTAAACCTATAACAGAAAATGATGCCCCCGGCCTGTACGCAATAGTGCGAAGATTAACCACCAAAGCTGAACTGCCCATGCCTAAAGTTTATATTATTACCAATCCTGCTCCTAACGCCTTTGCAACCGGAAGAAATCCTGATCATGCAGCAGTAGCTGTGACAACTGGTCTAATGGATTTACTTAACAATGATGAGCTTGAAGGTGTGCTAGCACATGAGCTTGCCCATGTACATGGAAGGGATATTTTGATAGGAACAGTTGCTGCAACAATCGCCGGCGCTATTATGATGCTCGCTGATTGGGCTCAATGGACACTTATTTTTGGAGGCGGTGATGATGAAGACAATCCATTGGGAATAGTTGGTGTAATTCTTGCCATGATAATTGCACCAATTGCTGCAATGCTTGTGCAAATGGCTATTTCCAGGTCAAGAGAATATCTGGCTGATCAAAAGGGAGCAAGTTTGTCCGGGAATCCCCTTGCTCTTGCAAGTGCCCTTAGAAAAATTTCAGCAGGAGTACAGAAAACGCCAATGAAAGCAAATGCAGCAACCGCCCATATGTTTATAATGAATCCACTTAAAGGAAAAAATCTAGCAAATCTTTTTTCAACACACCCTCCAGTAGAAGAAAGAATAAAACGTCTCGAAAACATGGTTTATGCCAGATAAATACAGAAGGAGGTTGGTCGACCTCCTTCTTTCTTTTTATAAAAAGTCCGCAAATTCCAGTGGAACATTTATTAAAGAAGACTTCTTTGATGACAGCAATTACCAGAAATTTTACAGAAAAATTTATTTTGAAATTTTCAGGCACCTCGGTTTTACAGAATCATGTATCAACAAATATTTATCAAAGAAAATAAATGATAATAAAGTAAAAGCATTAATGGTGTTAGGTGCCACACAGATACTGTACATGAATGACATACCTGATTATGCAGCAATAAATGAAACAGTAAATCTTACTCCTTTCAACAAAAAAAATTTCATTAATGCCATCTTAAGAAATATATCAAGGGATAAAGAACAGCTTTTAACAGAATACAACATTTATAAAGACTTCCCCGATTGGTTTGTAAATAACTGGTCTAAACGTTTAGGCAGCAGTGCAGAATTAAATGAGTTTTTAAAAAGTCTTAATGAAACCCCCAATTTTTTTTCAGTGGATCTGAACACATTGTCGCTTGTTGGTTACGAACATAAAATTTCAAAAAACAGGTATACAATGGATTCGGCCTCTTTTTACATCCCCCTTCTAACAGAAAATCTTAAGCCTTTAAAAATACTTGATGCATGCGCCGCCCCCGGAGGAAAGACATTAATTTTATCCTTATTGCATCCTTATGCAGAGATTACTGCCGTAGAAAAAAATCCTAAGAGGTTGAATGTGCTGAAACAAAATATGAGTTTCTATAATGCAAAAAACGTTAAAATAATCAACACTGACCTTTTATCCTTTATCAATAACAACAGGGAAACTTTTGACTTAATCCTGCTTGATGCTCCCTGTACTGCACTTGGAACCATAAGAAAACACCCGGAGGTCAGATGGCTCAGAACCCCTGAAAACATAAAATCAATGGCGAAATACCAAAACCTTCTTCTGAATTGTATTCCAAAAGTTTTAGCAAGAAATGGTTTTTTACTATACAGCGTCTGTTCTCTGGAACCGGAAGAAGGCATAGAACAAATTGAAAAATTTTTTAAAACACATGATAATTTTATGCCAATCCCTGCACAAACTAAGCGTATCGAAAAAACGTTTTTCTATAACAATTTTTTTTACAGTCTTCCGCATAAAACCAATACAGATGGCTTCTTTGCATCTTTATCGGGGGAAAAATAATTTTTCACATTTTGCACTTGCATTTATTGGAAGTCTTTGCTCGCCCAGTTAGATGGATTTAACAGGGGGCGGAGCAAAGCTGAAAGCTCTCTTTTGGAAACAACGTCAGAGATTTCTCCGCTCCACCGAGCACTATATGGTAGTGCTCGATTCCGGTCGAAAGAATGCCTACGGCTAGCACCAGTCTGAAAGACTGGTAAATATGTGTAACATCCTAATATATTCGCACAATGCAAATGCTATACATAGCGAATTGCGAAATGTGACTACTTTTTTTGAAAAGTTTTATTGAAAAGTCAGAACACTACGCTATAATCTGATATATAGTTAATAAATACTTTATTATATGGGATAATTATTATGATTTTATTTTATAATTTCAGAGGTATTGCATACCTTAAACTGAAATTTAATAACGACAACGGGCTTTTAAATGAAGTTGCTTTCTCTGATTTTTCTGAATTAAAACCTAGTCCCGGAAAATTAACATTTACTCAGCATGAAATAATAACTTTTCTTGATTCATATGAAAAAAACCCTCATCTTAGTTTTTCGCTGCTGGATTTTGACAACAAATCTGAATTCTCCATATCTGTCTATAAAACATTGGCAACTATTCCTTTCGGTAGTGCTATCACATATTCCCAGCTCTCTTATAAAATTGGAAGACCAAAAGCCTACAGAGCTATTGGAAATATAATGGGCAAAAACCCTTTTCCAATTATAATCCCATGTCACCGCGTCGTGGGAAAACACAATTTGGGAGGTTACACTTCAGGTATAGAAATTAAAAAGACGTTGTTAGAATATGAATCTTCTTATCCTAAATAAAAAAACTTCTCCCAATATCAAAGGAATAACTACCGACTCTATTCGTGTCTGTAGACGGCTTGGGCTGTAGCTTAAAGTTTCTTCTGAGAAATATATACAATTAATTACATTAAAGAAATACTCTGGTTGAGAAAAATGAACGGCGACAAAACAACAGCAATTGACATTATTACTTTTTGTTCACATAATAATATAAGAGTCAGAGGAGGTGAAATCAGATGAGTGAAAATGTATCCAATGAGGCGCATGATTGGTTTGGATGGATATGCAGCGAATGCGGACATCAGAACCCGGTAAGCCAGACCATATGTGAGAAATGCCAGAAAGTTACAAAACCCCAAAGCGGAAAAACGGAAGAATGGTCAGACAAAAGCGAAGAAGACACCAATAACCCCAACGATGATGTACAGATAAATAAATAATTTATTTGTTTTTATTGGATTGCCTGCCCGCCAGCAACCGGGCATAAAAATCCTGCATTTTAGCTGCAATTTCCTCAATCGAATAATGCGAAGCAAAATTTTGAGCATTTTCAGAAAGTCTCATGTATAGCTGTTCATCGTTGAATATTTTCTCCATTTTTTCCAGCCAAACCCTTGGATCTTCTTTAGTTTTATAACCGTTAAACTCATTCTGGACAACATCATCGATACCGCTTGACCTGACTGTGAGAACTGGTAATCCAGCCGACATGGCTTCCAGAATAACCATTCCCTGGGTTTCCGATTTCGATGCAAAAACAAAAAGATCGGCAGCCGAATAATAATACCCCATATCATCAGGCTCCACTGCTCCGGTTAAATAAACCGTTTTTCTAAGATTAAGATCATCAATTTTCTTTTCCAGTACATCTCTGTACGGGCCTTCCCCAAGCATTATAAGCTTAAAATCAAAACCTGCTCTTTCTTTTACAAAAGCGATAGTATCCAGCATAAAATCAAGATTTTTCTCTCTGCCCAGCCTTGAAACCGTGACAAGCAGATATTCGTCATCCGATACATATTGAGACCTGATTTTCTCATTTTCAGATTTGTCTGTAGCTTTTAATTTTTTAAAATCAATACCGGTGGGCAAAACAGTGATATGTGTTTTTACACCGACAGCGCGGAGGTACTCTTCAGCGGAATAGGTGGGCACAACTACACCGTCACATCTGTTTGCAAATCTTCTTACCATATAATGGGAAATAAGATTTCTAAACAACACACCGGGCAGCGGCACATAATGAGCATACAGCTCCAGACGCGTATGATATGTAT
>Ga0208153_100284_pt1 | contig 17011 bp, 14 predicted proteins | sample Wag42014_10_18_FD_187331 | JGI IMG/M metagenome (GOLD analysis project Ga0208153, IMG submission 187331) | Deep subsurface shale carbon reservoir microbial communities from Ohio, USA - Utica-2 Time Series 2014_10_18 (SPAdes) (version 2) ... | reverse complement strand
GTCCAGATTAGAAGAGTTAATAATATTTAAAACAACATCGTAATCACCAGTTGTCAGAAAATCTCTTGCCACTACCTCATCTTCTGAATATGCTCCCAGAGAATATGTACCCGGGAGATCAATAACTTCCAGTGAATAATTTTGATAAGAAGCCCTACCTGTTTTCTTTTCTACTGTAACTCCCGGCCAGTTTCCAACATGCTGTCTGGAACCTGTTAGTTCATTAAACATTGTTGTCTTACCGGAGTTGGGATTACCGGCCAGAGCAACCTTTACTTCATTGTTTTTTCTTTTACTTTTATTTAGAGCCATTAATTTTCACATCCTTTAGTATCTACTATCACTTTATGAGCCATTCCATGTCCCAGTGCAACTCTATTATCTCCCAGACCAACAATTAAAGGTCCACCAGAACTGCTGTGGATTTTAACTTTTTTTCCGCTGACAAATCCTAAATCTGTTAATTTACCTTTTGCTGTTCTACCGCCAACTATTTCTTTAATGCAGGCTGTTTCACCCGGTCTTAACATCGCTAAAGGCATCAATTCTAAACCTCCTTAACCAGGATCTCTGCTGCTTCATCCCGGCGCAAACTCAAACTATAACCTCTAACCTTCACTTCAATCGGATCTCCCATTGGTGCCTTACCTTTGACTTCAATACTGGCACCTCTATTTAAACCCATGTCCATTAATTTTCTTTTTAAACGACCTTTGGACTGAATCTTAACTACCTCTGCTTTAGAACCAACTTTAACCTTATCTAACATCAGCTCAGCTGCTGCCATTTTTTTGTCCTCCTTTTCTGCTTTCAATTTGAAAGCACAATTTTGCTCTTTTATATAATCATTTTTTATTAAGTAATCCACCATCTTATTAAAACTTTCTTCACTTAGAGCGTGCTCAATACTGCAGGCATCATGATCAGCATTTTTTTCGCTTACTCCAAGTGTTTTGTTTAAAAATAAATATAAAATTTGATGTTTGCAGCGAATCTTCTCTGCTGCTTTGAGACCGGCTTCCGTTAATTTAATCGGTCCGTATTTCTCCTGGCTGATTAAACCTTCCTGATTCAATTTTTTTAAACCCTGGTTAACAGATGAAGCTGCAATTTCTAAATAATTTGCAATATCTGTTACTCGAGCCGAACCATTTTCTTTAATCAAATTGAAAATTGCCTCCAGATAATCTTCCAGTGATTCTGATAAATTAATCTCTGCTTCCAATGCTCTCTCCTCCAATTTTTAGGCTGGCCTAAAACTAATCTAAAAAAATTACTTGTACAACTTCTGCCAAACTGAAATTTTAAGCTGTAATCAGCCAGTCAAAAAATTTCCTATCCAAACTCAGATCATAAAATATCTAAAATATTAATTGAAAACGATTCTCAACTTCAAGTAAAATTATATATAAACTAATTACTTTTGTCAAGATTAATTTGCAAAAAAATTGTTTGTCCTGCCCGATATAGCAGTTATTAGTAATTATTGCTAATAAGGAGAACTGAAGTTTATTTGCTTTTTAAAAGTCATTCTAATTCATTAAAATCTCTCTGGCCTGCATAAATTCTGCATCTTCCCTATCGTGTGAAACTAAAATAGTTGTGACTCCAACTTCTTTAATTATTTGATTCAATTCTCTTCTAATTTTATCTTTCAACTCGGCATCCAAATTACTGAAAGGCTCATCTAAAAGTAGAAGTTCTGGACCTGGAGCTAAGGTTCTGGCCAGAGCAATTCTCTGCTGCTGCCCACCTGATAATTGATGGGGATATCTTTTTTCAAAACCTTCTAAATTTACAAGCTCTAAAAGCTCCTTAACTCTAGCTTTTCTCTGAGCTTTACTTAAGTGATCAATGCCAAAGGCGATATTTTTTTCCACACTTAAATGAGGAAATAAAGCATAATCCTGAAAAACCATTCCTACTTCTCTTTTTTCTGCTGCTTGAAACTTATGCTCAGCCGCCACAGTCTCTCCGGCAATTTTAATTTCTCCAGCGGCAGGTATTTCTAAACCTGCAGTCAGACGCAGGACTGTACTCTTACCACTACCACTGGCACCAACCAGAGCTACAATCTCTCCTTTTTCAACTTCCAGGTTAAAATTTTCTACTATATTTGTTTCTTTTTTATTATAAGCAAAAGTTAAATTTTTAATTTCTAACTGCATTATTCATTCCTCCTCTTCCGGCGGTGAGTAATTAAATAAATAGCTGCTGCTGAAAAGAAAATTAGAACCAGCGATAAATCAGCCGCCCGGTAAATCATTTCATCAGAAGCATATTCAAAAGCTTTGGTTGCCAGGGTGTCAAAATTAAAGGGTCTTAAAATCATAGTCAGCGGTAGTTCCTTCATTATTTCGATAAAAACCAGCAAAAATCCACTCATCAGGGCCGGTTTCAGCATCGGGAGATCAATCTTAAAAAATGTTTCGGTAACTCCCTTACCCAGTGTTCTTGAAGCTTCAAAATAACTTTCTCCAATTTTTTCATAACCACTGTTAACCGAATTAAAGGCTATTCCCATAAAACGGACTGCATAGGCAAAAATCAGCATCACTAAAGTGCTGCTTAGAACAATATTTGTCTCTATCCCAAAACCTGCCTGCAGCAGAGCAAAAAGCTGATCAAGCTGCAGCATAAAAAGCAGAATTCCAACTGCAATTACAGCACCGGGGATAGAATAACCAAGAATTGTGATTCTCGCTAAAAGGTTGGAGATAAAGCTGGAGCTCATTCTGGCTGTTGTAGCAACGATTACTGCTCCCACCAGAATTAAAACTGCTGCTCCTCCCCCGGTTAAAAAAGAACTAAAAGCAAAATGGAGGGTTTCCAGCAGCTCTCCTCCCCCACTTAAAAAGCTCCAGTAGATAAGCTGGGCTGTAGGGAGTAAAAATCCAAAAAAGAAAACTCCATAGGTAAAAACTTGAGCCAGAAGTTTTTTCCTGCCTTCCAATTTTCTCCTGCTTAAAGGTCTAATATTAGAAGTAGAATAGCTGTACTTTCTACCTCCCCGCATTAACTTTTCAATAAATAGAACTACAAAGATCACCAGCATGGCCATTACCGCCAGCCGAACTGAAGTCGGCAGATCTCCCATTCCAAACCAGCTTTTAAAAATTGCCGTAGTAAAGGTGCTGATTCCAAAATATTTTACAACCCCATAATCATTTAAAACTTCCATCATTACCAGGCTGCTGCCGGCAACGACTGCTCCTCGGGAAAGGGGCAGGATGATTTTAAAAAAGATAGTACTGTCACTTTTACCTAAAAGCCTTGAGCTTTCCAGTAGGGAAGCTGACTGTTTGGCCAGAAAGGCTTTAGTCATTAAAAAAACATAGGGAAAAAGAAAAATTGTATAAATAAAGATAGCGCCTCTTAAATTCATGAAGTCAAAATACTGCTGTGAAAGCTGCAGCTGAAATTTATTGCGCAAAAATGTCTGTAAGGGTCCGGTGTAGCTGAACATCCCCTGATATACATAGGCTCCAATATAGGGTGGGATGGCCAGAGGCAGAATCAGCCCCCAGCTCAAAAAATCTCTTCCCGGGAAATCATAGGCAGCTATTATCCAGGCTAAACCTGCTCCTAAAAAAGCAGCCAGCAGACCGGTAGCAAGTACTAATATCAGAGAGTTTTGGAAATAGTTGATAAGCAGATAATCTCTTACATGCTCCCAGTTTTCTCCTGCCTCACCAAATAGATTGATAATAATATTTAAATTTGGAATTAAAAGCAGAATTATAATCCCGGCTGTCAGCAGAAACCAGCCCGGCGAAGCTTTTTTTAGCTTTTTTAATAGCTGCATCTTTACACCACCTTTTCAAAAAAATATTAGCTATAATTTCCTAGCATTAAAACAACTTTTTCTAATCGATATTCAAATAGACTTTAGATTAAATTTGATTTCTAGCCTTTTATTTACTGCCAGCCGACCCGGTTAAAGATTCTAACTGCTGTCTGATTGTGAATTCCAAGCTCTGTCAAATTAATGTTCTGTGGCTCAAAATCTCCCCAGGACTGCAGAAGTTCGGAGGCTTCTACTTCTGGATTAACCGGATACTCATAATTTGCTGAAGCAAAAAATTCCTGTGCTGAAGCTGAACTTAGATACTCTAACAGCTTAACAGCATTCTCTCTGTTGGGAGCATTTTTAACAACTCCGGCTCCACTAACATTAATGTGGGTTCCATTTTCTCCATCAGGAAAGTGGATTCCAACATTTTCAGCCACTTCAACTTCAGCTGGATTATCAGAATTGATCATCTTCCCTAAATAATAGGTGTTCATAATTGCCAGATTTCCTTCACCAGCTGCAACTGCTGTTGCCTGAGCGCGATCATTACCCTGTGGTTTACGAGCCATATTGTCAACAACTCCAGCAGCCCAGTCTTCAGCCCACTCTTCTCCATAAATTGAAACTAAGGAAGCTAAGAGAGACTGATTATAGATGTTGGCAGATGATCTAACTAAAATTTCATCCCGCCACTGATCTGAAGTTAAATCTGCATATCCTCCCAGTTCAGCAGGATCAACTCTATCTTTAGCATAAACTATAACTCTGCTCCTCATTGTTAAACCATACCAGTAATTATCTTGATCTCTTAAATTCTCAGGTACATTCTGATTAAGAGTTTCAGTAGTTACTGCCTCTAATATATCTCTCTCCTTTGCTCTATGTAATCTACCTGCATCGGCAGTGATTAATAGATCTGCGGGAGAATTTTCTCCTTCTCTAGCAATTCTCTCGATTAACTGATCGGAATCACCTTTAAGTACATTAACCTCAATTCCTGTTTCTTCTGTAAAAAGGTTCAAAATTTCCTCGTCTGTATCATAATGACGATTTGTATATAAATTTACCTCTTCTGCTGCAACAGCAGCTGTTCCCAATCCAACAAAAATACTTATTAAAATTGTAATTGTAATTAATTTTCTCATCTGAATTCCTCCTCGATCTAATTTTATTTGAAAATGATTCTCAACTTCAGACGATTTTAATTATAACTAAACCAATTTGTTTTGTCAAGATTAAAAGCAAAAAAAATATAGCCATGAGCCCTGCTATAGCAACTATTAGTAATTATTACTGTTAACAGATAGTAGCTGGATGATAATTATCTTAATCAAAAAAATTTCTGTTTTAAAAAACTTTCATGTTAAAAAAGTATTTTTTTCCGCATGGCAGCAGTGATTATTCACTACATTATTTTAAAAATAATCCTGCTGCTGAAATTATAACTTTAAAAAGCGGTAGAAAATATAACTTTTAATCTTTTTCTAATCTTTATTTAAAGTTTTTTTAATAATCCACTGATACTATATAATTGTAGCAAAGAGATAAACTTTGTTATCCCCTTTTTGAAGCTGTTGCAGAGGACAGCTTTAAGCATAGATAAAAGTAATAGATACTTTTCTCCTTGTTTTAACCGCCTTTTTCCCGAGGCGGTTTTTTTCATTTTTTATTTTCTGCCTTATTAACATACATCTTCTTATCTGCTGCTTTAAATACTTCTTCTAAAGATAATTCATTTGTATCTTTAACTGAATAACCAATTGAAATCGAAAATATATTGATTACATTATTTCCATTAAAATATTTACTCTGCTTTGATTTGATTCTCTGGTAAATCTTTTGGGCTTCACTACTAGCAGTATCTGGTAAAATCAAAGCAAATTCGTCTCCTCCGATTCTGGCTACAATATCTTCATCTCTGGTCGAGTCGGTTATCATTTGAGCAGCTGTAATAATATAATCATCTCCTGCCTGGTGACCAAAGTTATCATTGACATATTTCAAATTATCTAAGTCTGCGATCATAATTGTAATTGGCAGTTCGCGGCTGGAGTCCAATCTCTGCATCTCATTTTCAAAATACCTTCTATTATAAAGGCCGGTCATCTCATCGTGAAAAGATAAATACTGAATCTCATTTTCTTTAATTTTATTTTCTGTAATATCAAGAGAAGTTCCGACAATTTTTTCTGCTTCTCCTTTATCATTTATCACAGGAGTCAGCTTTGTCAGCCAGATTCTTTTCCCTGCAGGTAAATCAAGTTCTTCTTCATAACTTATAGTCTTTTTTTCAATCAGACACTGTCTGTAATTTGTTTCCAGCTCTTCACCAAAATCTTTTCCAAAAGCTTCAACTGGAGTTTTCCCTTTTATATCCTCGGTCTTCAATCCAGTAGCATTTTCATGAAAAGTATTTAGCCGTTGAAATTTCAATTCTTCATTTTCAACATTAATTAAAAATATTGCATTCTCTACATTATTGAAAATAGTCTCAAATTCTCGCGATAACTTTTCAAGTTTTAAACTGCTCTTTTTTCTTTCAGAAATATCTCTCACACTGACAATAATATTTTGCTTTTGTCCTTCAGTTTCAAGATTTAACATTTTTGCTTCATAATATTTCCTGGTATTATCTATCAAAAGACTGTATTCAAAAGCAACAGAATTTTTCTGGTTAAAAAGCGTATTAATCTTATCCTGATAGGTAGCGTAAGCTGCTTCAGTTAAAAATTCCTTAATATTTTTACCAAGCGCCTCTTTTTTCGGATAAAGTAATTTTGATTCATCTCCTGTCCAGAGGTCTAAAACATCCCCATTTTTGTTTATTAAAAATATCATATCCGGCACCGCTTCAATTATTCGCTGCAGATTATCCCGATTACGTCTCAGTTCATTTTCCAAAATATTCTGCTCAGTTATATCTTCTGCCTGACAAAAAATATTTTCTACAGCACCCTGTGCATTAAAAATTGGACTTTTCTTAATAGCAAGCAGTCTATTTTCACCATTAGAGTTTTTATACCATTTTTCATTTTTAATATCTTTTTTATCTAAAAATATCTCTATATTTTCTGCAATTACTTCCTCAGCCTCTTTAGGCTTTAAAATATCATAAATATATTGATCCCTAAACTTTTCTTCTTTTTTTCCTAAAAACAAAGCATAACTATGATTAACCATCTTATATGTATAAGGATCTTTGAAATACCAAATTTGTTGATCCAGGTTTTTGACAATTTCTTTATTAACTTTTTCCTCGATAATATAATCTACTTTCCTTTTTCCCATAATTATCTTGATATTATTTTTTAATTCATGATAATCAATCGGTCTGTTCAAAAAAAGTTCTCCATTCAAAAGCTGCTGATTTAACTCTTTTTTCTTAGAATCAGCGGTCAAAAAAATAATGGGAACATCATATTTTCTTTTTATTTTTTCAGCCAGTTGATAACCACTCAGCTTCCCAGCCAGCACTATATCAACAATCATTAATTGTGGTAACTTATTTTTATTTATATTTTCTATCTGTCTTAAAACTTCTTCTGCCTCAGAAAAATATTCTGCACTGTATTCTAAACTAGTTAAAATTTCTTTAATTTTTGCCCTATCAAATTTGGAATCCTCAACTACAAATATATCTTTCAAAGTTATCAGCTCCTATTAAAAATCCGGATTATCAATTACCGCTTCCTAATTTTTTTGATCTAAAATTAAATATAAGTAAACAAATTAATTTAATATACAATAATATAATAGCAAAAATAGCCAGCTAAAAACACTGGCTATTTTATCCTGAGGTAGATCTGACAATCATAGATTTAATCCTTAGATTCAGATTTTTGCGTCACAGACTTTCGCCTGTTTTGCCCTTAAAATTAAATTTTAAATTTTTTAAATACCATTATTAATAGTATTCGTTATTAGCAGGAAAATTCCTTTATTTAAAAATAAATTTCTCCATCCTGCTAGCAGCGGCTGAGTAGAGACCTCTGCTAAAGAATGGAGAATTGATTAGGGAAAGTTATAATAATCCAGTTAAACTGGATTTTTTGCTTTAAATTAATTTATTTAAATCACCTTATTAAGATAAAACTGCTTTCTAAATTATAATAACATTAATGTCTAAAGTGCCTCTTACCGGTAAAGACCATAGCAATTCCTAATTCATTACAGGCTTCAATTACCTGCTCATCACGAATTGAGCCGCCTGGCTGAATAATTGCTTTGATTCCCAGCTCAGCTGCCTTTTCTACAGCATCCGGGAAGGGGAAGAAAGCATCTGAAGCCACAACTCCACCTTCCTGACGGCCATCAGCTTTGCGGCCGGCAATAATTATCGAATCAACTCTGCTCATCTGACCGGCACCAACACCAACTACCATTTCATCTTTGGCCATTACAATTGCATTTGACTTAACATGTTTTACTACCTTCCAGGAAAATAGAAGGTCTTCAATCTGCTCCTTGGTTGGAGCTTTTTCAGTTACTACCTCTAAATCTTCAGCAGTAGTCTGCGCTAAATCTCTGTCCTGAACTAAAAGGCCACCGGTTACTTTTTTCATGCTGTAGCCCGGCTTCTCACGGTTAATAGAAAGCTCTCCAGTTTTTAAAATCCGCATCTTATCAGAGCGCTCTTTTAAAATTTCTAAAGCCTCAGCTTCATAATCAGGAGCGATTACAACTTCGATAAATTTATCCTGATCGGCAATTTCCCTGGCTGTTGCTGCATCAATTTTCCTGTTGGCAGCGACAATTGAACCAAAGGCAGATAGAGGATCACCTGCATGGGCATTAACAAAAGCATCTTTTAAATTATCTGCTTCTGCTATACCACAGGGGTTGGCATGTTTGATTACTGCGGCTGCCGGCTTAGCTTCAAATTCCTTGATCAGCTCTAAAGCTCCATCTGTATCATTGATATTGTTGTAGGACATTCCCTTTCCGTGCAGCTGCTCAGCCGTAGAAATGGAGGGCTCATTCTGCTCTTCTTCTAAGTAGAAGGCTGCCTTCTGATGTGGGTTTTCGCCATAGCGGAGATCTTCCCTTTTATCATAGCGGTCAAGTAATGTTTCAGGCAGTTCTTTCTTTTCCTCTTCCGTCATTACAACTTCTCCAAGATACTTCTGTATTCTCTGATCATATTCCGCTGTATGATGGAAAGCCTTATAGGCTAATTTAAGCTTTTGAGTTTTGGTTAAGCCGCCATTACCGACTTTCATCTCAGCTAAAAGCTCGTCATAATCAGCCGGGTCAACTACCACTGCTACATCTTCGTTATTTTTAGCAGCTGAGCGGATCATTGTTGGTCCACCAATATCAATATTTTCAATTGCTTCTTCTAAACTTACATCTTCTCTGGCAATTGTTTCTGCAAAAGGATAGAGATTACAGACAACTAAATCTATAGGCTCAATATCCTGAGCTGCAATTTCCTTTAAATGCTCTTCATTTTCTCTAACTGCCAAAATACCGCCGTGAACAGCTGGATGCAGAGTCTTTACCCGTCCATCCATCATTTCTGGAAAATTTGTCACCTGATCAATATCTGTAACTTCAATCCCTTTTTCTTTTAAAAGGCGGCCGGTACCACCGGTTGAAATTATCTCTACTCCAAATTCTTTTAAACCTTTAGCAAAATCTACAATACCTTCCTTATCGGAAACACTAAGTAATGCTCTCTTAATTTTAGACAAAGTTATTTTTCCTCCTTTAGAATTTTAACTTTTCGTCCTTCAATTTTGATTCTTCCCACTGCAATTAATTTAACTGCCTCAGGATAAATTTTATGTTCTTCTTTTAGAATTCTTGCTGCCAGATCATCAGCGCTGTCATCAGCTTCAACTTCTACCACTGCCTGCTTAATAATCGGACCGGTGTCCATTCCCTGATCCACAAAATGTACAGTACAGCCGCTGTATTTAACCCCATAATCAACCGCCTGTTTTTGAGCGTCAAGACCTTTAAATGCAGGTAAAAGTGAAGGATGAATATTGATTATCTGATTTTGAAAATGTTTAACAAAAAGTGGTGATAAAATCCTCATATATCCGGCCAGAACAACAAGCTCTACCCCGGCATTTTCTAAAAGCCCAATCAGCTCTTCTTCATAATCAGCTTTTGTTTCAAAATGATCCGGATCAATAAAAAGATGCTCTATCTCTTCATGTTCCGCTCTTTTTAAAGCGCCAGCATCCTGACGATCACTGATTAAAAGTTTAATTTCTGCTGGGATATCTCCACTTTTTATGTTGTCAATAATTGATTGAAAATTTGAGCCTCTACCCGAGGCAAAAACAGCTATTTTTAGCATTTCTGCACCTTCTTTACTTTATTTCGAGAGAGGGGTCTTCTGCTCCTGCTTTTATTTCTCCAATTAAGCAGGCTTCTTCTCCCATTTCCTCAAGTTCTCCAAGTATTTTTTCTTTATCTTCTTTATTAATAACTAAAGTCATCCCTATTCCCATATTAAAGGTTCTATACATTTCTCTTTCTGCAATCTCGCCTGCTTCCTGAATCAGCTCAAAGATTTGCTGGGGCTGCCAGCTGTCTTTTTGAATTTCAGCTTTTAATCCTGCCGGCAGAATTCGCGGTAAGTTTTCGATTAAACCTCCACCAGTAATATGGGCAATTCCTTTAATTTTGAATTTTTCAAGCAGAGCCAGAACAGTTTTTACATATATCTTAGTCGGACGGAGCAGTTCTTCGCCTAAATTCTTTTCTAAGCCTTCAACTTCAGCAGTATAGTCGAAACCAGCCTTTTCAAAAAGTGCTGCTCGGGCCAGGGTAAAACCATTACTGTGCAGACCATCTGATTTAAGCCCAATAACTAAATCTCCGGTTTCAATTTCTTTACCAGTAATAATTTCTTCCTGATCAACTATACCAACTGCAAAACCAGCCAGATCATATTCGCCCGGCTGATAAAAACCTGACATTTCTGCAGTTTCTCCGCCAATCAGGGCCGCACCTGCCTCTTTACAGCCGGCTGCAATACCTTTTACAATCTCCGCTGTTTTTTCCGGCTCCAGCTTTCCTGTTGCCAGATAGTCGAGGAAAAATAAAGGCTGAGCTCCCTGGGCTAAAATATCATTAACCGACATGGCAACTAAATCAATACCTATTGTACTGTGCAGATCAAGTTTAAAGGCCAGCTTGAGTTTAGTCCCCACTCCATCTGTACCGGAGACTAAAACTGGATTTTTGTATTTGCTTAAATCTGGTTTAAAAAGTCCCCCAAAACCTCCCAATCCGGTCATAACTTCCGGACCAAAGGTCGACTGCACATCTTTTTTGATTAATTCAACTGCCTGATTGCCGGCATCTATATCAACCCCGGCTTTTTTATAATCTAAACCCATAATTAATCCTCCTCACTTAAGTAGCGGCTGTCTATCGGATAATCACCATCAAAACAGGCAGTACAGAATCCAAGCTCAACTTCAGTTTTAATTGATTTGAGCATTCCTGCCTGACTTAAGTAATGAAGACTGTCAGCTCCGATGCTTTCACTTATCTCTTCTACAGAATTACTGCTGGCAATTAGTTCCTGCCGGCGAGATGTGTCAAGTCCGAAATAGCAGGGATGTTCTACAGGTGGTGAGGAAATCGCCATGTGAACCTCTTTGGCTCCTGCTTCTTTGATCCGCCCAATAATTTGCTTACTGGTTGTACCTCTGACAATTGAATCATCTATTAGAATAACTTTTTTACCTTCAATAATTTCTTTGATCGGTGACAGTTTGAGTCTTACTTTTAAGTCTCTGATCTCCTGAGTCGGCTGAATAAAGGTTCTGCCCATATAGCGATTTCTTAAAATCCCCTGAGCATAGGGAATACCTGATTCTTCGGCAAATCCTAAAGCTGCTGCAATACCAGAATCCGGAACAGGTACAACTATATCAGCATCTACATCCATCTCTCGGGCCAGCTGTTTACCCATTTCTTTTCTGGCCAGCAGAACGTTCTGACCGGCTATATTACTGTCAGGACGGGCAAAATAAATATATTCAAAGACACAGAGGCTGGTTCCATTTTCACCAGTATAGCGTCTGCTTTTAATTCCATCTTTATCGATTACTACTACCTCACCGGGAGCCACATCACGCACAAATTCAGCTCCAATAATATCGAAGGCGCAGCTCTCGGAGGCCACAATATAGCTGTTGTCCAGCTTCCCAATCGAAAGCGGTCTAAAACCGCGTGGATCACGGATTGCAACCAGCTCGTCTTTGGTCATTGCTACCAGTGAAAATCCACCCTTCAGCTGGTGCAGGCTCTGAATAAGAGCTTCAACGATATCGTCTTCAAAAGAGCGGGCCACCAGATGCGCAATCACTTCCGTATCTAAAGTTGAATGAAATATTGATCCATTCTGCTCCAGGTTATTTCTGAGCTCAGCTCCATTGGCCAGATTACCATTATGCGCCAGGGCCAGATCCCCTTTGATGCTGTTAATTAAAATTGGCTGGGCATTGGCCAGCTTACTGGAGCCGCTTGTTGAATAGCGGACATGGCCAATTGCCATCTCACCTTTTAGCTTTCTAATGTCTTCTTTTTCAAATGCACTTTCCACCAATCCCATACTCTTATGCAGGTTAAACTTTCCCTGATGGTTGGCACAGATACCGGCACTTTCCTGGCCTCTGTGCTGCAGAGCAATCAGACCAAGATAGGTCAATTCTGCTGCACTACTCTCACCATCAGCGTTAAAAATACCAAAAACTCCACATTCTTCGCTCATTTTATCTTCATTCAGCTCAGCCTGAGTTAACTTTAGATCAGCTGAACTCTGCTTAACTGTATTTGCTTTCTTAGAGAAATTATAACTTTCTCTCATCAATTTTCCTCCCTTAATGCTAAAACATAATTTGAAATTTATTTTTCTCCCCAATCAATACCAACAACTGCCTGGATGGAAATAAGCTTCTATAAAGTTATGTTTATATCTATTTTTTGAAAGAAGAATATATTTAACAACTCTATAGTTTTATTCTAATTCAACTTAATTCTGATAATTGTTTTCCTTCTGACCGATCCGGGCGGGATGGAATAAGCTAATCAGGTAAAAGTATTATTAAATGAGATCTATTTTATTCTAAACAGTATATAGCGAATGACCAGGAATTTTAATTAATGAATCTTGATGATAATGAGTATTAAATTGGACTGAAGGACACGATGTCCTGAACTGACCGCACAGCAGGAGGCTGTGATCGGGAAGGTAGTCCAATTTAATGCGAAATTAGAATCTTAGATTCATTTTAAAATTACTATGGAAAGAGATATATTCTGTTTTAATAAAATAGAATCCTTATTAATTATTAGCTGATTAGCTTATTTCCAGTCCTGGCCGGTAATCCTCTTATACATTTCATGATAAGCCTCTTCCACATCACCAAGATTACGGCGGAAGCGGTCCTTATCCAGCTTCTCTTTAGTCTCACTGTCCCAGAAGCGGCAGGTGTCAGGAGTAATCTCATCAGCAAGGATGATCTCGCCTTCGGCTGTTTTACCAAATTCAAGTTTAAAGTCAACCAGATCTACATTCCGCTCTTTTAAAAATTTCACTAAAATATCATTAATTTTATGGCCCAGGGCAATTAAACGCTCCAGCTCTTCCCGACCGGCCAGTCCTAAAAGTTCAATATGAGAGACATTAATCAAAGGATCTCCCAGGTCATCATCTTTATAATAAAATTCGATTACCGGCTGCTTCAGCGGCTCTCCTTCTTCCATGCCGATTCTTTTAGCCAGGCTGCCGGCTGCAACATTGCGCATTACAACTTCCAGCGGAATAATCTCAACCTTTTTAACCAGAGAGTCACGCTCATTAAGTTCTTTTATTAGATGGGTTTTAATTCCCTTTTCTTCTAAAAGCTTAAAAAAGAAGTTGCTGATCTTATTATTAATCTCTCCCTTTTCTGCAATCTGGCCCTTTTTCTGGCCGTCAAAAGCAGTTGCATCATCTTTAAAGTGCACAATCACCTGGTCATTCTGATCTGTACTGAAAATCTGCTTGGCCTTTCCCTCATAGATCATTTCCTTTTTTTCCATCTTTATAAAACCTCCGTTTTGAGATCATATTCAAATTTCTGCTGCCAGTTTTTAACTATTTTTTCTGTTTTTTCGGCTGCGATACCTGTATACCTTTCCGGTTTTAAAATTAGCTCTCTCTGCTGGTCAGTGAACTTGTCCCAGTAGCCCTGCAGTTCCTGACTCTGATCAACCAGTTCTCTTAAAGAAAGTTCTGTCGCCTGAGCTTTTAAGGTCAGCTTGCGCACTGCCTCATGAGCATCGGGATGACCGGCTGCTGCTAATAAAATATATAAGGGCTCAGCTACAATCATCTTTTTATTCTGTTCAAAGTTCTTCTTAATATTTTCCTGATCAACCGCCATCTTGGAGCTGACTCTGGTCAATCTGGCTGCTGCTGAAAGCAGGGCTGTTATTAATTCAGGAATAAAACGGGAAGACGCTGAATTGGTCAGGTCACGCTGATGTTCAGATAACTGATCCATATAAACGGTAGTCATCTGGGGCATAAAGGCCTTCCATAAACTCTTTACATTTTCATAGTTAATCGGATTCCGCTTGTGGGGCATGGTTGAAGAGCCAACCTGATCTTTACCAAAGTGCTCCCCAATTTCTGCAATTTCCGAGCGCTGCAGCTGGCGCATATCATCAGCAAAGGCTGCCAGTACACTAAAGGTTGAAACCAGAGCGTGAATAAAATCTGTCATAGGCTCTGCCTGAACTATCTGAGTTGAATGCTCACCCGGCTTTAAACCGAGCTCAGCTAAAACTTCTTTTTCAAATTCTTCCGGATCTTCAAAAAAGATGCCGCTGGCATTGTAAGCTCCAACTGCTCCAGCAAATTTACCGACAAGTTTATCTCCCTTGGCTTCAACTTCTTCTATTCTTTCTCCCAGGCGGGCCACATATTCAGCAATGGTAAAACCAAAAGTTACCGGTACTGCATGCTGACCGTGGGTTCGGCCAATCTGAACTCTATCTTTTTCTCTGAGAGCAATCTCGGCCCAGCTCTGATGTAGTTCTTTTAATTTAGGTAGTATTAGTTCCTGAGCTGCCTTCTGATAGCGGAGTGAGTTGGCTGTATCAACAATGTCATAAGAAGTAGCGGTAAAGTGAATATAGGGGCGGGTCTCTTTGCTTACCTTTTTTTGAATACAGTTAACTAAGGCTCTAATATTATGTTTGGTCTTTGCTTCCTCTTCGTAAACCTCTTCTGTAGTTAATTCTGCAATCGCTTTTTTTACTTCAGCTGGAGCCTTCTTAGGTGCCATTCCCCTCTCAGCCAGCACCTTAACCAAGGCCAGCTCCACCTCTGCCTGAAACTTAATAGTCGCATTTTCTGAAAGGTATTTTCCAATCTCGTCAAAATTCTTTTTCCGCCTTGAATAACGGTGATCAAGGGGACTTATATTGGCAAAAATATCTCTAGTCTGCAAATTTTTCGCTCCTCTCAAGGTATTCTTCATATCCCTGCTCTTCCAATTTATCTGCTGTTTTCAATACTTTAGTTTTCATTTCTTTTCTGTATTCTTTCTGCTTTTGATTTAACTCTTCATCACTGCGGGCTAAAATCTGAACTGCCAGTAAGGCGGCATTTTTGGCCCCATTAATAGCAACTGTTGCTACTGGAACTCCCGGCGGCATCTGGACTATTGAATAAAGTGAATCTAGTCCACTCAACTTTGATGTTTTAACCGGAACACCAATTACCGGTACTGTTGTCACAGCTGCTACCATTCCCGGCAGATGAGCTGCACCTCCGGCTCCAGCAATAATTACATCCAGTCCTTTTTCTTCTGCAGTCTCTGCATAGTTGTACAACCTCTCCGGTGTCCGGTGAGCCGAAACAACTGTCAGCTCATATTCTACCTCAAATTGATCTAAAATTTCTGCTGCCTCTTTCATTACCGGCAGATCAGAATCACTGCCCATAATAACTCCTACTCTAGGCTTCATAAAATTTTACCTCCCTAATCTTTTTCACCTTTGATTTCTATTAATTTACTTGCTTTTAAAGCTCTCTCTGCTGCCTCTTCTAAACTGGCTGCTGTCACAGTCAGATGACCCATTTTGCGGCCGGGTCTGGAAACTGTCTTCTGATAAATATGAACTTTTACTCCCTCTACAGCTAAAGCAGGATCAAGCCCAACCACTTCTGCTCTGCCCTCTTTGCCACTGCCCAAAATATTCCGCATTACTGTCGGCCTCAGCAGAGTCGTATCTCCCAGCGGTAAAGCGGTAACTGCCCTGACATGCTGTTCAAATTGAGAAGTCACACAGCCTTCAATTGTATAATGACCTGAATTATGGGGGCGCGGAGCAATTTCATTAACCAGCAGCTGATTATCTTCTGTCACAAACATTTCTACACAAAAAATTCCGATGCCTTCAAACACTTTGAGCACCTCTCTGGCAAATTCTTCTGCTTCATCTTCCAGCTCGGCTGAAATTTCTGCCGGCACCTTTGTTTCATATAATATATTATCCTGGTGGTCATTTTCGCCAGTCGGATAAACTTCCATCTCTTCAGTTAAACCGCGGGCTGCTATAATAGAAATTTCCTTTTTAAAAGGAATATATTTTTCTGCCATCAGGGGAGCTTTCCCTGCTCCCAGTTCCTGAAAAGCAGTCTTCACCTCAGCTGGACTGTCAATTAAAGCATTTCCATTGCCATCATAACCACCTGTACAGCTTTTTAACATCAGCGGATAGCCAAACTCTTCTGCAGCCTCTCTAATCTCAGCTGGATTTTTTACTTTAACAAAATCGGGTACAGCTATCTGATCCTGTTTTAAAACATTTTTCTGATGATATTTATTTTGAATAATCTCTAAGCTGCGGGCAGTCGGATAAATCTTATAGCCTTCAGCTTCCAGTTCTTTTAAAGGTTCAACCCCTATATGCTCAAATTCATAGGTTATTAGATCAGACTGTTCTGCGAGTTTTCTAATTGCCTCTCTGTCATCAAAATCAGCAACCAGATGCTGATCAGCAATACTGTGGGCCGGACATTTTTTTGTGGGATCTAAAATCGTAACATAAAAGCCCATTTTCTTAGCTTCTAAAATCATCATCTTACCCAGCTGACCACCACCGATAATACCAATTTTTTGTCTGGTTTTATCTTTAAACTTCAAATTATAACCTCCCGGTTAAATTTATTTTTTCAGTGCTTTATGTCCAATA
>Ga0208153_100280_pt1 | contig 17285 bp, 16 predicted proteins | sample Wag42014_10_18_FD_187331 | JGI IMG/M metagenome (GOLD analysis project Ga0208153, IMG submission 187331) | Deep subsurface shale carbon reservoir microbial communities from Ohio, USA - Utica-2 Time Series 2014_10_18 (SPAdes) (version 2) ... | reverse complement strand
ATTAAATTTTTCATCAAACTCATTAATTATCTCTTTTTTTATAATCTTCATCTTTTCAAATCTGCTTCTAGACATCTTTTCACCTCATTTATTGTATCTATAAGTATATATACTTATAGATACTTATGTTGTATTGGTTAAATTATACCATGTCATTACTTATTTGACAAGCTTAATTAAATATATTATACTTTAATTACCATAAGTTATATATAGTATATATACTATATATAATAAAACTGGAAAATAATTGACCTACAAAAGAGTTATATATTCCCTTCTCTTTGGTAGGTCAAAAGTCCATATTTAAGAAATTATTTCACTTAATACATTACCAACGAATATGCCTGAAACTCTACTGAAAATTTCAACTGTTTTAGGCAAACGCTTTTCTTCTACTTTTTCTTTTATCTTATCCCAGTCCTCTTGGTCTCTTACTTTAGCTACAAAGTCATGACCAGAGCTTGTTAGAGGCCCTACTGTAATAAATCCTATTTTATTATCTAAATAATGTGGACTGTAATCTTTAATTAAACCATCTTGATAAATTAAATCACAATGCTCGGCTACTAATTTTTTAGAATGATCTTCTAAGCTAAATCCCTTTATATAACCTTTTCCTGGCTGGTATTCTTCTTCAATAGTTAATAATATTTCTCTAATTAAATCCATATCTCTTTTAATATTATCACCCCTAAATAGACAAATATTGTTTTAAATATATTCTATAAATCAATATTTTTTACCATATATTCTCTTGAAGCTATTTCAATCATTTCTTTCCAGCTCTCAAAATCAGTATTTTCTTGAACATAATTATTCCATTGACCACTTTCAAAGCTTTTAGCTGACTGTTCTTCAGTTGAAAAATCAAGTCCTGATTCATTAATCATCTCATCAAAAGAATTATAGTTAGTATTCTCATTTATAAAATTATCAGTCATTAGATCTAACAAATCAATCCTACCATTAATTTTTTCTTTAGCTTTTTCCATTTTTTTTGAACTTTTTTAAAACCACTATCATCAAATTCAAAGTTTATCATTAAATACCTCCTTAATAATTTAAAACTCACCCTGATTATCACACATAAGTTCTGCCTGTTCCATAACGGTCTCAATAGCTTCTTTCTGCTTGTCAGGTGGATAATCATACTTCCTTAACAGTCTCTTAATCTAAATCCTTATATTAGCCTGTATATCTTCTCTGAAACTCTAATAAATAAGTGGTGCTATTTCTAACTGTTTTAATTAATCCTATAATTTTTCTAAGCCAATAAAAAAGATTTACAAAACCTAAGTAAAATAAATTGATTAATTATAAATCTTTCTCAGTAAATATTAATTTAACACTATTTTCATTAAGCCAATTAGCTTTTTCTTTATAGTTATCAATATAATTAGCAACAATCCTCCAAAATGTATTAGTGTGATTGCGTTCTTGCAAATGAGCTAACTCATGCACTACTATATAGTCAATTATATCAGAAGGAGCCATTGTTAATCTCCAATTAAAACTTATATTTCCTTTAGAAGAACAACTTGCCCAACGAGTTCTCTGATTCCAAATCATAATTTTTTTATAGTTAACTTTCATTTTTTCACTATAATAATCTACTCTTTCTTTAAAATAACTTCTTGCTTCAGCTCTATATAATTTTTCTAGTTCTTCTTTAATAGAGGTTTTTTCAACTTTCTGTTGTGAAAGAACAATTTTATTATCAACAATTTCACTTTTATATACTTCTTTAATGGTAAGTTCATATAAATCATCTAAATATGGAAATTTCTCCCCAGACTTAAAAATACGCTGAGGAGCCTGTTCTAAATACTGTTCATACTTTCCTTTTTTCTTTAATATCCACTGAGAATTATCTAAGATTAATTCATCTGGATTTGATATCTCTTTTTCTTTTCCAACTGGAATAACTAACTTTACTCCATTTATATCAACATCAATTCTAATATCAGTAGCTTCTTCACTTAGTACAATTTTATATTTAATAGTCTCATATAAAGTTTCTATCCTTCTTTTATTACTCATAGTTCTCCAAGAGATATTCTGTTGCATCCGTAATGAACTCCTTACTATTATAATAAATTGACTTTTTATTGTTTTTAACTAAAACCCTAATAAGCATTCTACGAATTTTATCTTCAGCTTTAACTTTCCAATTAACAAAGCTTCTATCTATATCTTCCTCAAAACTTTCAATAATTGATCTAGCTATCTGTCTTGCTTCTTCGTCATTTTTTATCTGATCATTATAATCTTCTACTAACGAAATATAAATTGCATACTCAGCATCATTCATTTTTTCTTTTTCTGGAGCCTTATCTATTTCAATAACCTCAAGTTCAATCTTTTCTAATACTTCAACAGCTTCAGGATCACTTAAATTATTTGATTGCCAACTATTTATTACTTCTCTTAACCGTTCACTTAATTTTTCATAGCGAGGGTTTTTATCAATATTTATTCTTAAGTGTTCCTGGGTAGCATGAGCAATTTCTGTAGCTTTAGCTGCTGGTTCTAAATTTTCAATCTTTTCAAGATGTTCTTCACTCAGCTTATAGACTGGAAAATCTTTTTTAATATTAGTAATACTCACATTATCTTCTAGAATTCTTCGCGTTTTTTCTTGTAAATTTTCTTCTGGATTCTCTTCTCGATTATTATTTCGACGAAAAGCAATATAAATATAACTAAGCCATTCATACTTTTCTAAAAGTTTTCTAGTTATAAGTCTTTTATCAGGAGAAATTGATTCATAAAGAGATTCTAATTTACGGTAACCTTGTTTAAACTGTCTTTTATAAGGATTCTTATTAACTTTGGCAATACATTTTGCCACTATTTCTTGACTGTTATCTTTTGGAAATTCCTCAAATATTGCCATTATTTTATTTAACAACTCTTCAAACTCATCTAACATCTGTTCTTTATCTCTAGCAGCATAAGTTTTTACTTGCTCTCCATAGTCTAAAGCATCATCTAAATTTTTAAAAGCCCCAGTGAAATCAACTATCTCTCCATTATTCTTTCCATCTGCTAGTCTATTAGTTCGAGCTATTGCTTGAAGAAGTCTATGATTTTTAAGGTTTTGATCTAAATATATTGTTTTTAATACTGATGCGTCAAACCCTGTAAGTAACATCTGACAAACAATAAGTAATTTAGGGTTTTCTTTCTTTTTAAAATCCTTTATAATCCCATCTTGCTTAGATTCAGGAACTACCAAAGGAAATTTTTCATCATTATTATTATGTTCTCCCGAGATTATTACCCTTACCTCTTCAGGAGCAAAATGTTTTCTTAATTGCTGACCATAAGCCTTAGCCGCTTTTTTACTTAAAGGAGTAATAACCATCCCTTTCCAACCGTTTTCATTTACTCCTTCAAAATGATTCGTTACATCTTCAGCTATCTTTTTTATACGAGGAGTTAACTCAGCTAATTGTTGTTGGGTAAGATTTTCTTTAATAAACTCTGCTTTCTGTTCAACAGATAATTGGTTAAAAGTCTTTTTTAAATTTTCTTCAAAAGCCTCATTAAATATTTTTTCAAACTCTTCGTCAATAACTTCTTCATTAATTTCCCAATCCATCTCATGTCGTAAAGTAAAATATACAGGTAGGATTAATTCATCTTCAATGCCTTTTTTAATTGAGTAGCGATGAAGATAAAGTTCATCTTCGGGACAGAAGTTAGCAAAAGTATCTCTTGTTTTTTCTCTTACAGGAGTCCCTGTAAATCCAAAATTATAAGCTTCTGGAAGGGCAGCCTCAAGTTTAGTTCCTAATTTTTTCTCCATAAAACGGTGAGCTTCATCAACTAAAACTACCGTTTCTTTGTTTGATTGAACATTTGAATCAACATCATTAAACATCTGGATACTAGTTAAAATTAACTTGCTAGTACCACTTTCAAGCATTTGCTGTAATTGCGTTATGCTTCCTGCCACTTCATAATTAGCAAAACCTATATTAGACAAGTCATTAGACATTTGTCCCCTTAATTTATCTTCATCAACAACAATAAGAATTTGTGGATTATCTAAAATATTTCTATTTAATAAATTATGAGCAGTAAAAAACATTGTGTAGGACTTCCCACTACCCTGAGTATGCCAAATTAAACCTTTATTATGTTTTCCTTTATCCAACCTCTCTAAAATCCTATTAGTAGCATAATACTGCATGTAACGAGGAATTATCTTGTTGTTTTTTTCATAAAAAACAAAGTTATCTATTAGATCAAGTAGAGTTCTTGGATTTAACATAGCTTGCACTGCCTGCTTCATTCTATTATCACTACTGAATTCTGCTGGAGATTCGTTCCATGGTAAGTAGAATTTCTTAGGTGCTCCTACTGCTCCATATCTATATTCTAAAGTATCTGCTGCAATGTTAAATAAACAAGGAATAAAAAGCTTAGGAGCTTTTTGTTCATATTTTTGCAAATCATCAATTGCATCAAAATAATCATTATCCTGAGTTATAGATTTTAATTCACCTACTACAATAGGAATCCCATTAATAAAAAGAGTGAGATCAGGACGAATTGAATCATTGCCTCGAACTCTAAATTGATTAACTGCTATAAGTCTGTTCTTATTTTGTTCTAAGTTACTATTAAAATCAATTAATTGAATATACTTTGCTTCAGTTGAACCATCTTTTTTTTTAATTGAAAATTTTTTTCCTCTACGCAACAATTGATAAAATTTCTGATTATCACTCATTAAATTCTGATGATTTAGATCTCGTTTGAGTGAAGAAATAAATTCATCCACATTAGATTCATTAATATCTTGATTAATCTTTATAAGCTGTTTCTTAAGTAATTCCCAATAAATAACTTCTCTATAATTTTTACGATCAAATTTTCTATCTAATATTTTACCTCCTTCAACTTTCTCACTACCATAAGTTTCCCACCCAATATCTTCTAACCAATTGAGCATCGAAGTTTCAACTCCTGATTCTTTAGGAACTGCTATTTGTTCACTCATTAATCTATCACCTCTTCAATAATTTCTATAGGCTTATCATTTGTTCTAACTTTTCCAGTGAGCAAATCTTGCATTAGGCCTTTTTTCAATTTTTTCAATTTTTTATTGTATTTTTTTTCATAACTGATTTTTTTATCAAAATCTGCAAGAACTGTAGCAATCTTTTTTTGCTCTTCTATTTCAGGGATGAATAATTCTAAATTTGAAAAAGAACTTTTTCTAATAATAGGAGTCGCTGTTGAACCTGCCTGGGACTTAATAACATCTGACATAAATTGTAAGCTGTAATAAAGGAATTCAGAGTCAATCTTATCTCCAGGTAATATACTATTTATTTGTTGATTAGTAGCCAGTTTTCTATTAGCAATAGCTACCTTACCTAAATCACTTCCAATACAATCCATCATAACAGCACCTTTAGGAATTTCTTTAACTTTCTCTAATCCTTCCTTGGTCAATCCTCTTCTTATACTTGTTATATATTTATTATTTTTTAAATCTTCAGGAGTTACAAAAGGATAATCATTTCCAAAATTATTTTCATTTTTTGTAGATGGTGTATCACCAGTGATTACTTTTCCAATTTTTCCAATAGGAAGAAGCTCCCAACTAGAAGGCATTTGATATTTTCGAGAACCAATTCTATTTTCCTTAAATTCTTCGTGATTATAGTATCCTCTTTTAAATAAATCCTGCATTAATCCCCTCTTACCTCGTTTAGTCTTTTCAATAATTTCTTCAGTTTCTTGAATTATCTTATCTAAATTATAAAGTACAGAAGCTATTTTTTGTTGTTCTCTTAGAGGAGGAATATTTAAATCTATATTTAAATAAGATTGAAATTGTAAATTTCTTATATTAGTAGTATTAGTTTGAAGCGATAAAGTATCTCCCCTCCAATAAAGATAATCAAGCAACTGATATAAAAAATAAGAATTAACTTCTTTTTTATTTGGTATTAAAGTCTTCAAAAAATTCCCTGAAAAAAATTCACCACACAAATTAAAATATAAGACTCTACCTACAGGTTGATCTTTACTTCCACCAGAATTTTCAACTATTATATTACCTTTTTTTAGCTTTTTATTCATTTTGCTATCTGAAATAGATCTTTCTGCAACATCTTCTAATAATATTTTATTTTCACCAAAATTAGTTGCTCTTAAAACCTTTACATTATTATCATTTTCTCCTGGTTTATCTCCCCAAACTCCAGTTTCAGTCTTTTTAAGAACATCTTTTAATTTTTTATTACACCAATCTTTATAATTTTTTTTATCTGCTAATTCATTATTATTCATATCCCAAAACCTCCATATGACTCATAAAACTCTTTTCAAATCCTTCTCTATTTTTTTTAATATTTTGAAGCTTATTAAGTTCTTCTTTCACATCTATATTTTCTTTAGGTTGAGTTGTATCCACATATAATGCAATATTTAAATTATAATCATTTTCTTTAATTTCATCTCTATCAACAATTCTACTAACTCGTTCTTCTGTTTTCCATTCAGTAAAGTTTTTAACAATATGATTAATCCCTTCTTCAGTAAGTTCATTTTGATTACTAAGTTCTTTATAAAAGTCTTCATCAGCAGCATGAATAAACTGAACTTTATCTTTTCTTATCTCTGTCTTATTTTTATTCAACACTAAAATGGCACTAGGTATTGTATTGTTTTGAAATAAATTTTCTGGTAAACCAATAACTGCTTCCAATAAATTTTTTTCTATCATTGGTTGGCGATATCGCCCTTCATGTTTTCTAAATAATACTCCATGAGGTACTACAATAGCTGCCTGACCATAATTATTTAGTTGTTTTACCATATGCATAATAAAAGAATAATCTCCCCTATCAGCTCTCGGAAGCTTTTCAGACCAATCAAATCGCTTAAACTTATCATCCTTTAAATTATCTTTATCCCAATCTGCTGAAAAAGGAAAATTTGCTAAAATATAATCAAACTTTTCTAGTTCATTATCACTAACTTTAAAGTGAGGTTCACTCAGAGAATCTCCTCGTTTCACTTCACCATTATATCCATGAATGAATAAATTCATTTTAGCCATTGCTGCAATATCTGGATTAATTTCCTGACCAGTTAAAATAAGATTTTCAGGGTCTTCTTTTTGTGCCTCTTTAAAATAGTGAGCTGCTTCAATTAACATTCCTGCTGATCCACAGGTAGGATCATGAAATTTATCCCCCTTCTTAAATGGAGCTAATAAGCGTACCATCAACTTAATTATATGAGGGGGAGTAAAGAATTCTCCACCATCTCTACCTTCCTCACTAGCAAAATAACGAACTAAATCCATATATGCTTCCCCTAACATATCAGCAGGTATTTTATTAACACCTAGATTATAAGTATCTAAATGTTTCACTAACCTACTAAGTCTTGAATCATCTAAAGCATCTGCTGCTACAAAATCTGCTCTGAAAACTCCATTGAGAGAATCAGGGTTTTCTTTTTCAATTTCACTAAATGCTTCATTTAAAAATTGATCAATATTTTTATTTTTTTTAAGTAATTTATCCCAAGAATAGCCTTCAGGAATCTGAAAATCATGAAAACTAAGATCTTTAGCTATTTCTTCATCTCCAAATTCATCTAATCTTTTTTCATATTCTGCCTGATAAGTATCATTAATAGATTTATAAAAAACTAATGGTAAAATATAATCCTTATAATCAGTCTTATCTACAGCATTTCTAATAATATCAGCACATTTAAATAAATGTTTATCAAGTTTATCAAGAGTTAATAATTTTTTAGTCATGTTTATTCAGCCTCCACTTATTTTATTAAATATTTTCTGCTTTTTGATAATTTAATTTCGAACATTTAAACTAAGAACAATCACCTTAACTTATTTTAAATCAGATAAAATAATATAATCAATTGTGCATAGACCAACATAATTATCTAATAAATACTTTCTAAATTCAATATTTAAATTAATTACAAAATAGTCATAATTAACTAGTTCTTCAACACAATTTTAGGTCTCATAATAATAACTTAAAAAAATTGTTTTTCCTAACTTTTATTCTCATTTCATCAACCATAGTATTTTTTAATATTTTCATCTTTACTAATAATATTCTATAAATCCTTACATTAACCTTTTTATACCAATTCTATTCTTTAAGATCTACCAACCTTATTTTATCCTCTTCCATTACCAAAGTTTCATTAACATAATCAAAAACATCTTCAGAAGCGTTTGGAGTATTTTTATATCCCTTTATAAATTCTTTTCTTATCTCACTACTATACTTCTCAAAAAACCCATTAACCCTTTCTTTAAAAGCTAATTTTTCTGCTTTTGAGTAATCTTTTTCTCCCTGGATTTTAAATCCATCCTCATTTAAGTTAAAACGCCAGAAGAATATTAGTTCATCAACTATACCATAAATGCTTGCTGTATAAATATCAGCATCTTCATCAACAAAAACATCTTCTAAATCAAATTCTACATCATGAATTTCTTGAGATAGCATTAATAAGATAATATCTTTACGAAGTTTATTAATAAATACCCCTCCTGATTTGTGATGACTAAATTTAGACTAATTTTCCCTGGAATTCTTTTATTTTCTTCTGATGAACTTCTAGACTATTTTTTTCCTGCTCTTTTTTAATTGTCTCAACTATTTTTTTCTGAACACTTTTATTAGGAAACGGAATAGATAAATTTTCAATGTTTTTTCTATTAATTGTTTGGATAGTCGTTCCTGAAGCCATTATCTGCAGCTTTCTCTGTCCCCATTTTGATTTTAAAAATAGTGCTAAATATTCAGGATTTAATTCTTCATGAGTATCAATAACATACAGGTTCTGGTTTACAATAGCTCCATTTAAACTCTTCCCAGCTATACTTACCTTCTTCAAACTTGCTGCCATTTTAGGTAATATGATGTTGTTCTCTTCTAAATAATCATTTTCAACATCTTCTTCACATTGGACAAACTCAATTTGGCTTTCATCAACATAAATATCATTTTCTATCATTTCACTAATAGTAACCCTGGGTATCTCTTTGCTGAAAAATTTATTTTTTCCAGGTTTATCCCTTACACTTCTAAATTCTATTGAATTTTTAAGTTTTTCTTCTTTGCAATTCCATTGTTCTTTGTTTTCCTCATAGAATATTTTTTCAATGCTAAACTGATCATTTAAAAGATGTTTCTTATAATCAGCTAATAGAAATTGGTTTTCTTCAGCCGACGCCTTAAAATCACTTAAAATTAGTTCTTCTTTAAACACTTTATCTATAGTTTCTTTTAAGTCCTTTTCATTTTTAAATGATTTATAGTAGTCATCATATATTCTATTTGCTTCCTCTGTTTTTTCTTCAGGTATTTTACTTATTGGCAAACTATAATTATTAAGCAATTTCAAAGGTAGGTTATTAGTTGTTCCTCTTGTTAATGAAGAGATCTCATTAATAACTTTTTCATTACTTAAAATGAAATATAGTAGTTTAGCCAGGCTCTTTTTCTTTGGAGTTAAAACTATTATTGCATTGGATACTACATATTCTTTATTATCAGTAATTAAGGCAATACCACTGCTTTCTGGTCTTACTTTAGAAAGTAAGATGTCATTTTTTGTGGCAACCAACTTAGCTCTTTGGGGTAAATCATCCTTCTTTTTATACTCAATATTTTTTTGATCTAACATATTTATTTTTTTATCCAGACTGGAAACAGTAATATACCTGTTTTCTTCTGAAGATAAACTGTAATTTTTTAAGCTTTTCTGATTAATCTCAACAAGTTCAGTTAAAGGAAGTCTATTATCACTTTTAAGGTCTTCTTTAATGCTTAAATAATCAACGGTCCAATCATCTGATTCTTTAATGATTTGATATGACAGTACCTTATTAACCATTAAGCTTTCCCTCCTTTTTTAACAAATTTTTGAAAAGATTTAATTAGTTCATCAGTCTCTTTTAAATCCTCTATATCACCAGCAAAGAATTTTTCAGGCTCTTTACTGCCTTTTTTCTTTTTTTGGAGCACTAAAATAGTTGTTTTGATTCCAGTTTCAGGGAAGGTCCTGTTTGGCAGTCTGATTAATCCTTTAACATTGGTTTTTTCTAAGATTATTTCTCTAAGCACCTTGCTTCTCTTTGTATATAAAGTACCTTCTGTTACTACAGCTATTATATATCCATTCTCTTTAGTTAAATTAATTGCTTGCTCAATAAAAGCATCACTTAAATTTCTTCTACTTCTATTTAATACTTCAAAATCATAGTTATTATCCTTTTTACCCACCATACCAAAAGGAGGTCTAATAGAAATTAAATCAAATTTATCTTTAAAATTATAGGCTAAAGAATCCTCATTTAACACTTCTATATTTTCTAACCCAGTGATTACATTTAATATTTTATTATAATTTGCTACTCCTTCATTAATCTCTACACCTAAAACTTTGCTTTTATCATTTATCATGGCTAAATCTCTTAGAGTAAAACCATACCCAGCTGTTAAATCTGCTATTTTCTCTGGCTTTATATCTATTGATTTAACGATATCAACTAAGGCATCCTTAAACTTCTTACTTGTACCATGTTTATTTCCTTGAGAACCCCTTCCTTTAGCCATTATTGATAAAACAGCATCATTATATACCTTTGATTTAGGAGGTAGATTACTCATTTTATACAATAATCTCTTTAGGTTCTCATCTTTTATTTCTTTAAATCTAAAGAAACTTTCAATTTTATAATGATTTAAAGCCTCTTCTAAAATTTTATTTGTTTGATCTAAATCTAAATCAAACCATTTGCTTATTTCATTTTTTTCATCTAGATAACTTCTTATCAGTAACAGATGGAGAATAAATTTATGATAGTCATCAGCAGACGATATATTTCTTAAAATATTAGCTGCCTGCCAGAAAACTCCTGCTATATCTTCAGACTTCACGAAATATTCTGAAGCAGAACTGAATTTTGGAACTTCATTAATAGGTAGTGAAGATTCAACATCAAACCAGTAATAATCAAATTTATCATTACCCTGATCAATAGCTAAAAGTGCATAATCTGTTCTAACATATTTAGCTATGTTAAAAAGATAGTTTTGTTTATCCCTATCACTTTTTTCTGTTACTAATACTGCCACTTCAGTTTTAGTATTGCCTTCTTTATCAATGCTAAACCCAAACATTGTCTTTTCTTTATCAATTCTATCCAGTATTCTTTCACTTGCATTAACTGGCTCATCTTTAACAAAAGAACATCCCAACTCCTTTAGATAGCTTTCTACCTTTTTATTAATCATAAATTAACTACCCCCTGATAATTTTTTAGTATTGTTTATTATTTTTAAATTTATGCTGCGTGTTTTTTGTAGCTCCATAATTTTTTTAGAAATAAATTATGCCTTTGATGTTGTCTGCCTTGATAAAATTCTTCCTGATCTATCTTTTTTATACTTCTATAAGAATGGTTTCCTTTACTTTTCACACCAGGCATTGTATTAATGAGATTAATAACATCATTTATATCAGCGTCTGCTTCCATTTCTAAATAACGATTAACACAAACTTCATTTCCATGACCAACATGTCCATATCTCAATTTAGCAACCCAAAATGTTTTTTTCACTGAAACCACCCTTTCTTTTTTATGTGTCGTGTTAACTTAATTATATTAAATCACAATCAGAAACTTTTGTCAAGCACAAAACCTATTTTTTATAAATTATTTTGTTTTGTGTTTTAATTTCTATATTCATAATAACTTATTTATTTTATATTGTCAAGTGTTAAATTAAAAATATTTTTTTAATTTTTTGTTGCGTGTTATTATTTATCTTAAAAAATATAATTTGGTGTTGAAACCCATCTTTTAATATGATAATATGGAACTAGAGTAAATTTATGGAAATAAAGTAAAATATTTTGCTCACTCGAGTGCTGCAACACTAAGTGAGCTATTTCTGTCAACCACATGAGTCAACAGCTATGTATTTCTACTACCTATATAATAACAAAATTATTTAGCCGTGGCAAGGCTTATTAGTTATTAATGGACTCGTGTGTTTGTTGACGGATCCATTTTTTAATTAATAAGGAGGAATTTATTTGTCATGGATCAAGTCTATCGTAATGAAAAAATAAGAGAGTTTCTGCTCAAATTAACACCTAGTAAGACCAGAAATAACAAAAAAAGAGATCTATCTGATAGTGCTATTGCTTTTGGTAACCTGGTTGATAATAACCAGGAGCTAAAAGCATTAATCGGAGAAAGATTTTTCGGCAATCATCAAATGTACACCATAGAAAATATAAAAAATAAAAATATTAAATTAGTTTCCGATGAAGTTGATCAATATTATACACCTAACTATTTTTTGGGGAAAGAAAACAGCAGAAAAACTGCACATTCTGTTTCCTGGCTAAATGCACTCTATATAGATATAGATGGTATTAAAGGGGTTTATGACAGCCATGAAGCCTTAAGGGTCTTATATAAAGCCTGTAAAAAGTCTGGGCTTGAATTACCAGATGTAGTAATTAAAACCTCTATTAACCCCACTGTGCACTTACAGGCCTTATGGTTAATAGATCCTTTTGCAGTTAAGACTATATATAACTTTAAGGGAAATCAAAAATATAAAAAGTGGTGGAAGACAGTTAATACTGGAATAGCCTATTCACTAGAACAGGCCGATGGAAGATTTAATATAGATTATAAGGTTAGTCAAGATTTTTCAACTTATCTTCGACTTCCCTACACCTATCATCAAAAAACAGGTGAACTTGTCGAAATACTGGATGAGAGAATTACTGAAGAGAGACATATTTTTATGGATGATTGGATTCAAGAGTCAACTTCTCGTTATACTGAAGCAGTTAAAAATAATAATTTTTTTCTTAAACCAAAAAAAGATAATAAAGATGATGATATTAAACTAATAGATCATCCTCAATTTGCAGCTATATTAGAGGGAGTTCCAGAAGGATATAGATATAAATCTCACTACGGCCTTATAAAAGCTTTCAAGTCAAGTGAATATACTAAAAAAGAAACTTTAAAAGAAATGTTAAAATTCAATAAAAGATGTGATCCACCTGAAAATGAACGGAAAATAGAAAAAACTGTAGAGAAAACATTCAATGATGGTAAAGGTATCAATATTAAGATGGTTGCTGAAGTAGCTAATAATAGTTTTGCTAATGTTGAAGCTGAATTTGAACCTGATCCAAAAATTTTAAGACTATTTAACATCGCTAAAGGAACTTTAGAGTACCAGAAGAAAAATAATAACTATGAAGAAATATTTAATAAACTATTTCATTTTATTAGAGCCTATAAAAAAGCTGGACATAATCATATTCCCAGCCAAAAAGAATTAGCTGATATTTTAAAGCTCAAATACAACACAATTCGACAGTATTTCAATCTGATAAAAAAAGACCTTAGGAAAAAATCAATATATCTTAGTTACAACTATAAAAAGAAAAAATACTGTTTTATATCTATGAAAAAATGGGTCCAAAATTTCGTTAATAAAATAAAAAATATAAAGGCAAACAGCAATTTTATAAGCAATAATTACACCCAAAAAGTTATCCACAATTTAATATCTATTTTGGTTATATATAGTATGAAGGGGCATTTAACTGCTTTAAGAGAAAACAAGAGACAGGGGTATTATAAAGGAGTTAAGTTGATCTATTATGACTAACTTATTTATTTCTACTTTATTTTAAAAATTAACCTCTTTTAGATGCTTAAATTTTCGAAAATCAATATTTTAAAATCTTTAACTTTAATTCTGTACTCATATTATAAATTAATTTCATCTTGAATTATTATTTTAAAAATCATCTAAAAGGGGTGCTGTATTTTAAAATTTAAAAACATCCTTTACTACACTTTTAGGTATCCACATATGTTTGATTTCATTTTTGTTTTCTGGAAACTCAAAGTAATACCAGTTGCCATTTAAATCTTTTTTATATTGATCTGTTTCTTCGAGTCCCTCTAGAAATTGTTCTTTAGCTATGTTCAGCTCGTTTTCATCATTAATAGGTGCAGCAGGAAATCCTTTTCTAATAATTATTAACTGATATTCACCTTCAGGAAAATTATATCCTGATTCCTTATATGATTTAGCTTCATATTTTTCTCCAACCTGGTAATTAGACATAGTTTTTCCTCCTATTTAATTAGTTTTAAAAGTGTATGGGTAAATACAAGGAAGAATAAAGCAATAAAAGCAGCTTATAATTGATTTTTTAGTGCCTTACAGACACTTCTTCTTATTTTGTTGGTAATTCTATGTTTTGCCATTAACTACCCTAAAAATCGATTTTCAGGCTTTTTGAGAGGTTTTGTTTAAAATGGTATATGTAATTAAAAATTATTATTTTGAATTTAAAGTGTAATGCTCACTCTTTGTACTTATCATAATCAATAAAGAAATCTTTCCACTTATAATTAGGTTCTTTTGATTGCTGCTGAGAACTTTTAGTTTCTTTTTTTGAACTGCTAGAATCATTTTTAAAAGTATTTTTTTGGGATAGAACTGAGTTTAGCTGATCAACTGTATAAATTTCATCTTCTACGAGCATAGATAACCTGTTAAAGAAAAATGTTTGGTTATGTCCACCTAAACCAGAATGTTCAAGGGTTGTCATAATTAACTGCTTAGACAATCCATTTATCATATATTCTTTTATTTTTTCTAGCTGAAAACTATTTGGATTGGTGGCAAAAGCTTTTTTGAATGCATTTTTGATTTTTTCAAATTCGCCTTTTTTATTGTTTTTATTATTATTAATTTCTGTAGTAATTTCTGTTAATGTTTCGTTGGATTCAACGATTCCATTTGTTGATTTCAACGAATCTATATTATTATTGCTTTCATCTACCTCAAATCCATTTGTTGATTTCGAAGAATCCATGTTATTACTGGAATCGTTGATTTCAACAAATCCATTTGAGGAACCTTCTTTATCTTGGAGAAATTCCATAAAAAGTTTAGTAAATTTTTCTCTATTTAATCTATAATGGGTGGTTGGGGCACCATTAGCTTTTATTAATTTTGTCTCTATTATACCTTTATCCTCCAAATATTTTTTAGCTTTTCTGATAGCATAATCACTTAAAAAATAATCTTCTTTCCACTCTTTATTTGACTTATATATGTATCCATCTTCTCTGCTACCTTTGTCAGATAGATAAACTATTTGTGAAAGAAAAAGACCAATATAGAGATCTTCATCACAAAATCTAATAAAACTTTTTGGAATTGCCAATATATTTTTTTCACCAGCAAATGATTTAATTGTTTGGAAAATTTGATTCTGATATGTATTTTTCACTTATCTTCACCTCATATAACCCTTTTATAAATATTTAAGTCAAAAATTCAACTCAATATTATAATTAAAAAAAACAATTGTCAAAAAATTCTATGCAATTACATAATTATGTATATATGCTTTTAAATAAAGGCATAATTACATAATTACATATTTCTGAAAATTAAAACAACTAACTAAAAATATTCATTAATCACCTTTTTTAATTCTTTAATCAAATCATCATCTGGAGATGATGTTGCTTTTACTTCCTCAAAATATTTATCGTCCAAATTTTTCAGTAAAAGCCAACCAAGTTCAATGGCATTTTGTTTGCTCAAGTTCATTCTAAGCTGCTTTCTAAATATTTTTTTGCAGTTATCAAAATTATCTTCCATATCTGGTTTAATTATAAAGGAAGATCTATATGGTTCTTGTTTATCATTCCATTTATCTTGGGGAGTATTGTTTTCTTTTGATTTAAATTTATCTTCCCTGTTGTCAGGATCAGACGATTCCTTTTCAATATCATTAGATTTATCTTTTTCTTCATCTTCCACTGTATTTTTGTTATCACGAGGAGAATTATTTTCTTTTTCTCCACTCAATCTTTCTCCAATATTTTTTATTAGATCACCAGAGTTACCAGTCCTATTCTTCTTTTTCGACATATTTTATAACCTCCTCTGCCAGGCTCATATAATTTTTTGCACCTCTTGCTCTTCCATCATATTCGAAAACAGTTTGGTTATTGCTTTGAGCTTCTTTTAAAGTGGTATTTGTTTTAATAATAGTTTTAAATACTTTCTTTTTAAAATACTCATTTATTTTTTCAGTCATTTCTTTATGAAGAGATAATCTAGCATCATGCATTGTAATAAGAACACCCATAATTTCTAAATTACCATTAATTTCTTCTTGAACTTCCTCATAAGTAGATAGGAGCATTTCAATACCATATAGACCATAAACTTCAGGTTGCATAGGAATAATAACATAATCAGAAGCACTTAATGCATTAATAGTTAAAATTCCTAGAGAAGGAGGACAATCAATTAAAATAAAATCATAATCATCTTTTAAAGAATTTGAAATAGATCTTGATAAAAGAGAAGCAGAATTTATCTTTCTGGCAAACTCTAATTCTGCTCCTGTTAGTTCAAAAGCAGCAGGAATAATATCTAAATTTTTATGAGATGTTTCTTTAATAATACTTCCTAAAGGCAATCCTTTATCTTTTAAAACATCAAAAATAGTGTTTGTTTGAGCATAACAATCTATTCCCATAGTTGTAGAAAGATTCATTTGTGGGTCTAAATCAATTAAAAGGACTTTTTTACCCTTTTCAGACAATGCATACCCTAAGTTGTGTGTCGAAGTGGTCTTACCCACACCTCCCTTTTGGTTGACAATTGAGACAGTAGTTGACATAAATATACCTCCTAAATGAAATAATATACTTGTTTTTATGATATAATATATATTCTTTGTAAAGAATTTTATTCCTGCAAAAACGAAAAAATTTTAAATAAAACAGTCAAAATGACCTTATTTTTCATTATAACAAGGATTTTCACAATATAAAAGAAGAATAAATTATAAAAATATATTTAAAAGCAAAAAATTAATGCAATAATATAAAAAAATTATGCAAACTTATATAGAAAAATTCATCATTAGATAAAAATGATATTCTATAAGAACTCACTTTATTTTTTTCAGATCATAAAAGCGAATAATTATGCTGTTAAATAATTATGCTGTTAAATAATTATGCTGTTAAATAATTATGCTGTTAAATAATTATGCTGTTAAATAATTATGCTGTTATGTAATTATGCTGTTATGTAATTATGCTGTTATGTAATTATGCTGTTATGTAATTATGCTGTTATGTAATTATGCTGTTATGTAATTATGCTGTTATGTAA
>Ga0208153_100261_pt1 | contig 18541 bp, 15 predicted proteins | sample Wag42014_10_18_FD_187331 | JGI IMG/M metagenome (GOLD analysis project Ga0208153, IMG submission 187331) | Deep subsurface shale carbon reservoir microbial communities from Ohio, USA - Utica-2 Time Series 2014_10_18 (SPAdes) (version 2) ... | reverse complement strand
AAAATTTAATAAATTGCTCAACCAGCCTACTCCAATTAAAAACCCTGATATAGTAACTATTTTTAATTTCTTTTTCATCTCAACCAACCTCCCTGATTACTTTGTACCACCAGTATAACTATTTTCCAGAAAGGGAGCTATGATATAAATCATTTTTTACAAAAAAAGACCTCAGCCAGCTTTAAAAATATAAAGCGACTGAGGTATAACTCATTATATTTAATTTTTTGATTAGCTTTAAAAGCCAAGATTTTATTATTTAAATTGAAACTCATCTTAAAATTTTAACATCTTGGCATTGATTGCTACAATAACTGTACTCATTGACATCAGTACTGCACCAACTGCCGGAGAAATCATAATTCCAAATCCGGCCAACACACCTGCTGCCAGTGGAATCGCAAAGGCATTATAGCCTGTAGCCCAGAATAAATTCTGAATCATCTTCTTAAATGTCAGGCTGCCAAATTCAATCAATTTTAGCACATCAAGTGGGTCACTTTCAACCAGAATTATATCTGCTGTTTCTGCTGCCACGTCTGTACCTGAGCCGATGGCAATCCCGATATCTGCTTTGGCCAGGGCTGGAGCATCATTAACACCATCACCGGTCATTGCGACAAAATCACCTTCTGCCTGCAGCTCTTCAACTTTCTGCTGTTTTTGATCGGGCAGTACTTCGGCAAAATAATCAGTCAGACCGAGTTCATTACTCACATATTCAGCAGTTTTCTGATTATCTCCAGTCAGCATCTTAACTTTTATGCCTCTATCTTTAAGTTTCTGTACTGCCTCATAGGAACTTTCTCTAATCTGATCAGCCAGTCTGATCATTCCAATTAAACTTCCTGCCTCTAAAATAAAGACTTCGGTAAATGGTCCTTCCTTTAAAGCATTCTCCGGTACCTCAATTTCATTTTCTTCCAGATAACCAGGAGAAACAGCTTTCATATCAGTTCCATCAATTTTTCCAATAACACCTTTACCTTTTATAATTTCAAAATCATCAACTTTTAGCAGTTCAAGTTCATCTGTCTCAGCTTTTTTTACTATTCCATTTGCTATTGGATGTTCTGATTCCTGTTCTAAAGAAGCTGCTTTCTGCAGGATGTCCTGCTCATTATAATTATCAGCAAAGCTTTCTACTGCTTCAACTCCAAATTCTCCTTCAGTTAAGGTCCCAGTTTTATCAAATAATACCGTATCTATTTTGCGAGCATTCTCAAAAGCTGTCCGGTTGCGGATTAAAAGTCCATTTTTAGCAGATAGAGTTGTAGATACCGCAACTACCAGTGGTATTGCAAGTCCCAGAGCATGAGGACAGGTAATAACCATTACTGTTGCCATTCTTTCAATAGCAAAAGCCAGGTCCCCGGTGATATAGAACCAGCTGCCAAAGGTTAAGGTACCTGCTGTAATTGCAATAATAGTCAGCCATAAAGCTGCTCGATCAGCAAAATTCTGTGTTTTTGATTTGGCTGCCTGGGACTCTTTAACCATCTCTATAACCTGAGATAAATAACTTTCATCTCCTGCTTTTTCTATTCTAATTTTAATTGAACTATCACCATTAACCGAACCACCTATTACTTCTTCATCTTCTCCTCTTGCAACCGGTTCTGATTCTCCGGTTAACATCGACTCATCTATATAGGAATCTCCTTCGTAAATCACTCCATCAGCTGGGATTTTTTCTCCCGGCTTTACCAGAACCTGATCTCCTTTTTCTAGTTCTTTAATCTTAATTTCTTTAACTTCTCCCTCAACAATTTTATGAGCCTGATCCGGCATCAACTTTGCCAGCTCTTCTAAGGCCTGCGAGGCTCCCATAACTGAACGCATTTCAATCCAGTGACCTAAAAGCATAATTACAATTAAAGTTGCCAGCTCCCAGAAGAAAAATCTACCTTCCAGACCAAAGACAACGGCTGAACTGTAAAAATAGGCGACAGAAATTGCCAGGGCAATTAAGGTCATCATTCCCGGATTTTTATCGCTCAATTCATCCTTGAGGCCTGATAAAAAGGGCCAGCCACCATAGAAAAAGATTACTGTTGAAAGTAGAAATAAAAGATATTTGCTGCCTGCAAATTCGAGTGTATAACCAAAAAAGCTCTGAATCATAGGTGAAAGTACTAAAATTGGTACTGTGATCACTAAAGATATTTTAAATCGCTTTTTAAAATCCTCTAACATTTTCTGATGATCCATTTTAATACCTCCTTATTCAACTATACCCCTGTGTTGTATCTTAAATACAGTATAACACTCAGATTATTTGAGTCAAATTAAATATAATACATATATCCTTCTCCTTTTTCTTTCCTTACTTCTTCTATCCTCACTTTTAGGTCAGCTAGAGTAATAGATTTCATCAACTCCTGCAGACCATCTTCCAGCTTTAACCAGATCTCCTGGACAACTGTTTGAAAAACTACTTCCTCTCCCTGCTCATTATCAATATTAATTTCTGGTACAATTTTCCCTTCTAATACTGCCAGTATATCAGCCAGACTTATTTCCTCAGGTGGCTGATTTAATAAATAACCACCGTGAGCCCCCCTGATACTTCTGATAAGACCAGCTTTTTTTAACTCTGCAAAAATCTGCTCCAAATATCGTTCCGAAATATTCTGCCTTTCTGATATTTCCCGCAGAGAAACTGCATTTGAGTCAGCATTGACTGCCAGATCTATTAAAGCTCTAACTCCATATCTTCCCTGAGTTGAAATTTCCATTTTAATAACACCTCATTATTTATTGTATAAAGAAAGAATCAGACTTTTATGTAAATTCTTTTACTACTAAAATTTTACTACAGCAGGAAATTAAAAGCAAACTGGACTTGACAAAATAATATGAGCTGTATATAATTTAAGCAGCATATATGTTAATTCCTATAGACTTACCGTAGATTAGGAGTGGTTAAATGAATCTATTAAATATTAAAGATCTTAATAAAAATTTCAAGCAGGAAAATGAAAATAAGTTAGAGGTTTTAAAAGGGATAAATTTAAAAATAAAAGAAAAGGAATTTATTAGTTTTATTGGTCCTTCCGGCTGTGGTAAATCAACTCTGTTAAATATTTTAGCGGGCTTAATACCTGCCAGTTCCGGACAGGTGATGCTAAAAAATAAGTTGATCCAAAATCCTGGTAATGATCGAGTTATGGTATTTCAAGAAGCTGCTCTATTTCCCTGGCTTACTGTCATAGAAAATGTACTTTTCGGTTTAAAAATAAAAAAAATAGATAAAAAGGAGGCATATCAAAAAGCCTTAGACCAGTTAGAAGCAGTGCAGCTTAAGAACTTTAAAGATTCCTATCCTCATCAGCTCTCTGGCGGTATGAAACAGCGGGTGGCAATTGCCAGAGCACTGGTCATAGATCCGGAAATATTATTAATGGATGAACCTTTTGGCGCTCTGGATGAACAGACAAGATTAATGCTCCACCGCCAGTTAATAAAGCTCTGGCAGGATACAGAAAAAACTATCGTCTTTGTAACTCATAATATTAGGGAAGCAGTTAAACTTTCTGACCGAATCATTGTTTTTGGCAGTAATCCAGGGAGAATTGTGGAAGAATTTAAAATTGATATTCCACAACCCAGAGACAGAGAAAATCCTACTTTAATTAGATTAGAAAATAAAATTTTAAAGTTATTAGAAAAAGAAATTAAAAAACAGGGTGAAAAAACATATGAAAAAATTGCTACCTAAAACTATTTTTATTTTATTAATTCTGGCAATCTGGCAGTTTTTATTTCAACTGAATATCTGGCCTGATTTTCTCTTTCCTTCTCCTCAGATGGTAATGATAACCCTGATTGAAGGTTTTAAAGATGGAACATTTACCTTTGCCATCACAGCAAGTTTTAAAAGATTACTGATAGGTTACAGTATTTCTCTTCTCTTTGGTTTGATGCTTGGTGTTTTAATTGCCAGTTTCCAGCTAATTGAAGATACAATCGGCCCCTTTATACTCGCCCTACAGAGTGTACCAAGTGTTGTCTGGCTGCCTCTAGCCCTACTCTGGTTTTCAATGGGAGAGAAAGCAATTATTTTTGTGGTAGTTCTTGGTGGTACCTGGAATATGGTGATTAATGCCAGTACGGGAATTAAAAATGTTCAGCCTGTTTTAATTAAGGCTGCTAAAACAATGGGGGTTAACAAGATTCAACTTTTCTGGAAGGTAACTTTACCGGCAGCTGTACCTCATTTAATAACTGGAATGCGTCTCTCCTGGGCTTTTTCCTGGCGAGCTTTAATGGCTGGGGAGCTAATTGGAAGTGGAGATGGTCTTGGCCAGATTTTGATGTGGGGTAGAGATATGGGCAATATGAGTCTGGTAATCACAGTCATTTTACTTATTGGATCAATTGGCTATCTCACAGATAATTATTTATTTAAAAAAGCAGAAACAGTAGTCCTCAATCGCTGGGGCTTAAATAACTAGTAAATTTTAATTAAAATAAATTATTCATAATAGATTAATAAAATATTTTAAAAGGAGAATTTAAATAATGAAAAGAATAAATCTTAAAATCAGCATTTTAGTCCTAATAGTCTTTAGTTTATTAATTTTTACAGCAGCCGGAACAGGAGCGGCTTCTGATCTGAAAGAAATAACTATCGGTTATTTTCCCAACATCACCCATGCACCGGCAATTGTTGGAGTTAGTGAAAATATATTTGTTGATCAGCTAAATGGAATTAAGGTCAAAACTAAAATTTTTCCAAATGGATCACTTTTTATGGACGCTCTGGCCACAGATCAAATTGATCTGGGTTATGTTGGACCCGGGCCAGCTATCAACCGTTACCTGCAGGGAGCAGATGTAAAAACTCTGGCCAGTGCCAGTACCGGAGGAACAGTTTTAGTTACCCGAAAGGATTTTGAATATAATTCTCTAGCAGATTTAAAAGATAAAATCATTGCAACTCCTGCTCTGGGCTGTACCCATGATCTGTTATTTAGGCAGTTGATTAAAGACAATAACCTAAATACAAATCGTCGTGGAGGAACTATTGACCACCGGGCTCAAAAACCGGCAACAATGGTTGGCCTTTTTGCTACCAAACAGCTTGATGCTGCAGTAGTTTCTGAACCCTGGGCCGCAAAAATGGAAGCAGAGATTGGTTCTAAAGTAGTTGTCGACTGGGATCAGATGCCCTGGGATGGTAAGCTGCCCGCTGCTGTAGTTGTCTCAACCAGTAAATTTATCGACAATAATCCAGTTTTAATAAATAACTTTCTTAAGGCTCACCAAAAAACAGTTGAATATATCAATGAAAATCCCCTTAAGAGCAGTAAAATTATTCAGCAGAAAATAAAAGATATAACCAGACAGGAACTGTCTCTAGAAATAATTAAAACTTCAATGCAGAGAACCAATATCACTTCCAGGCTCGATAATTCTTCAGTACAAAAGCTTGCTGATCTTTCTGCAGAATTGGGCTTTATTAAAGGTGATTCTGATCTAAATGGATTTATAGATTCTTCATATTTAGATGAAATAATCAGATAAAATTTGTTATTAATCTGAAATTTTGAAATAATGTATTTAAAGTTACTGTTTAGATTGATAATCTTAAAAAGTTAGGAAGGATAAAAATGAAGGTAGTAAATAATATAACAGAATTAATTGGTGAAACACCAGTTGTTAAATTACAAAAACTTACTAATAAAAATGATGCGGATGTTTATGTTAAATTAGAGTATTTTAACCCCAGCGGCAGTGTAAAGGATCGTCCTGCTTTAAATATGATAGAGGAAGCCGAAAAAACCGGAAAACTTAATACTGGAGGGACAATAATAGAACCTACCAGCGGCAATACAGGGATTGGACTGGCAATGATTGCTGCAGCTAGAGGATATAACTGTATTATTATTATGCCTGATAGTGCTTCTCAGGAAAGAATAAATATCTTAAAGGCCTATGGAGCTGAGGTAGTACTTACTCCTGCTCAAAAAATGATGCAGGGAGCAATTGACAGAGCACATGAATTAAAAAGCAAAATCAATAATTCTTTTATTCCCAACCAGTTTGAAAACCCGGCAAATCCTGCAGTCCATCGAAAGACAACTGCCCTGGAAATTTTAGAACAGATGAATGGTCAGCTGGATGCTTTTGTAGCCTCAGCAGGTACAGGAGGAACAATCTCTGGCACCGGAAATAAACTAAAAGAAAAATTACCTGAATTAAAAATATATACTGTAGAGTCAGAAAATTCTCCTGTTCTCGCCGGTGGTCAACCAGGTCCTCATAAAATTCCCGGCACCGGACCTGGCTTTATTCCCCAAACTCTGGACAGCAATATTTATGATAAAATCTATCATATTTCTGATCATAATGTAATTGAAATAACTAAAAAACTGGCTGCTGAGGAAGGGCTTCTTCTCGGCCCCTCTTCTGGTGCAGCTGTCTGGACTGCACTGCAGGTAGCTAAAAATTTAGATCCAGAAAAGAAAGTGCTTGCTATCGCCGCAGACACTGGTCAGAGATATCTTGGGGGAGAGTTTTTTAGTTAAATATATACTAAATTACAGGGCCTCAATTATGAGGCCTTAGTCGCTCTTCTATTGGAAGCCGTTTTAGTTTCATCAGCTGTTGAAATCCTGCCAGCTTTACGAAGTTTTGATGCATAAAAGTTGATAAATCCTGCCATAATTATCGCTGAACCTCCAAAAATGCTGAGTGAATCAGGTATTTCACTAAAAATAATTATTCCAATAATGACTGAAAAAACAATATTCGAATAAGCATAAATTGATACTTCACCGGCTTCACTAAAACGATAAGCCTTAGTTACAAAAAACTGAGCTAGCAAAGCAAATAGTCCAAGTGCAAAAAGAGCTAAAACTTCTCTCAAATCTGGAACAACAAATTTACCTGTAAAAAGAAAAGGTAAGGTTGCCAGAGTTGAGAAAGTACAAAATGCAAGAACAATTGTCTCTGATGATTCACTTTTTCTTAAGTGTCTTAAAAGGGTATAAGATATACCGGATAATATCCCAGCACTCAATGCGATTAAGGCAGGGAACATCTCAGAGCTTAGACTTGGCTTAATTACAAAGAGAGCTCCCAAAACCGCAAAAGACAAAGAAAAAAGCTGCGTCTTTTTTATCTTTTCATTTAAGAATAAGGCAGCAAAAATCATCACAAAAAATGGAGATGTTTTATTCAAAATAACTGCATCTGCCATTTTCATCTGACCAATTGCATAAAAATAACTGGCAATACTAAAAAAACCAATCAGGCTTCTCAGTAAAACTAATTTAACATTATTAACTTTTAATTTTTTCCCATTTCTACTGACCATAAACAACCCAAATAAGATTCCAACAAGATTCCTAAAGAAAATCTTTTCTGCCAGTGGAATATCACCCAAAAATTTAACGGTTGCTGCCATTAGTGCAAAAAATGCTGAAGATAAAACCATATACATTATACCCTTTTCATCATCATCCACTTTTAACACCTCATTATTAAATTTATTATCTTTCAGATTTTAACTGCCACTCATTATACAAGTATACACTCCCTATGTAAAGGCTTAAATAGAGATTATTTTATTTTTTTTATTTGTATTTTTTTTAGATGAAAATTAGGCTGCTATAAACACTAGACTAAGCATTAAACAACCTCTGAATCTATCTAAATATTAATGTTAACTCTAACTCTAAAATACTCTCGCTAAATAACTTTTATGTTTATCAAAATCTTATATAAAATAAAGTTATCCAACATAAGATATTATTATTTTAGTATTGATAATAAATAGTATATAATTGATATAGAAACTTGTGAATAATATTATAAATAACTTTTGAGCAAAAATTAAGCAGTAAATTTTGAACTGACATAATTTTTTGTTCTGCTTTGCGAATTTTAGAACAAAGTTATTTACTATTCAAAAATATGAGGAGGGAATTTTTTAATGAAAAAATTTGAAAAAGTTTTAGGATTTATAGCTATTATTATTGTATTAGCAGCAGCTAAGTTCTGGCTTAAGACAGATCTTCTATTTTTTAGACTATTAGCAGGAGCTGGACTAGGTTATGCTCTGGCCAGAGCCTACACCGGATTTGCCGGCAGTGTTAACAGAGCCTACAGAACGGGTTCAACCAAGTTGATGAGAACAATGTTATTTATGTTCTTTATTACAGCCGTTTTAATGACAGCATTTCTATTTGGTAAAGATCCAGCAAGCTACAATCTCTGGATTAAACCAATTAATATTGGATTAATGCTGGGAGGTTTTCTGTTTGGTTTTGGAATGTCTATTTCTGTCTGCTGTGCCAGTGGAGTTTTAACTGATCTACCACAGGCTTTACCGAGAGCATTTACAACACTTATCTTCTTTATGATTGGTGTTTTTGTAGGTTTCCCAATTCAGTATACTGCCGACTGGGTTCAGGAATCATGGTTTAGCAGTTATATTGGCTATAGAACAATGGGTGGTGTTTTCCTTCCCGACTTATTCCAGGGAGATGGATTTGAAGGTTACTTAGGAGCTTTAATTGTTTTTGGTGCAATTTGTCTGCTCTTTACTTTTCTTTCATATTATTATGAAAAAAGACAGAAAAAATCCGGGAAATATAGTGGTTTAGAAATCGAAAGAATTCAGGAAAACTTAGAACCAATGGATTTGAAAAACTTTAAATTATTTAGTCCAGATACTTATTACCATCTGTTTGAAAAACCATGGACTTTAAAACAGGGTGCTATAGCACTTGCTGTAATTGTTACAGTTATGATGGGAGTTACAGGTTATGGCTGGGGAGTTTCTCAAGCCTATGGTATCTGGTTTGGTAAAATATTAATGTTATTTGGTATTTCAGCTGAAGCAATTGGAGAATTTACTCAGTTATCAGCCCAAAATTTTGCTACTCCATTTTTTGAACACCAGACTTCCGTTCAGAACTTTGGTATTCTAATTGGTGCAATTATTTACCTTTTAACTGCCGGTAAATTTATGGAGTTTTTCAACTCTGAACTGCATATTAACAAAAAACAGGTAGCAATGTATTCTCTTGGTGGTTTAACAATGGGCTTTGGTACTCGTCTTGCACAGGGATGTAATGTTGGAGCCTTATTCACACCAATTTCTAATTTTTCTCTATCAGGTTGGGTATTCCTGATCTTTATGATTATTGGTGGAATAATAAGTAATAAGTTTAGCGAAAAAGTATTTTAAATTTAGTAAGTAACATGTTCTCTCAAACACTATTTTTTTGAGAGTGATTTATAATATAAAATTTACAGGAGGAATAAAATATGAGTAAAAGAGTTTTAATTGTTGGGGGAGTAGCTGGTGGAGCTGGTACAGCTGCTAGAGTAAGAAGACTGGATGAAGACGCAGAAGTAATTATGTTTGAACGGGGTTCACATGTTTCTTTTTCTAACTGCTCCTTACCTTATCACTTAAGTGGGATTGTTAGAGATTGTGATGACTTAGTTTTAATGTGCCCTTCCAAATTTGCCGAGCAGTACAATATTGATGCCCGTGTTAACAGTGAAGTTACAAGAATTAATAGAGAAGAAAAAACAATTGAAGTTAAAAATTTAGAAACTGGTGAAACATATACTGAAGCCTATGATAAATTAATGCTCTCTCCTGGAGCCAATCCAATTAGACCTGGAAGTATCAAGGGAGTAAATAATGATAATGTCTTTACTATCAGAAATGTTGATGACATCGATAAATTAAATCAATATGTTAAGAAAAATAAAATTGAAAATGTGGCAGTAATTGGTGCCGGTTATATCGGGGTTGAAATTGCTGAGAACTTTATCCACTCTGATAAAAATGTAGCTTTAGTTGAAGCTATGGATCAGGTCTTAAATCCTTTTGATTATGATATGGCTCAGATTATTCAAAAAGAACTTCATGATAATGGAGTAAATGTAGTATTATCAGATCCTTTATCTGAAGTAAATGACAACCATGTTGTTTTAAAATCTGGTAAGAAAATTGATGCTGAAGCTGTTGTTTTAGCTATCGGTGTTAGTCCAGAAACTAAACTCGCTGAAGATGCAGGTTTAAAAATTGGCGAAACAGGTGGAATTGAAGTAAATCATAACTATGTGACAAGTGATCCTGATATTTATGCTGTTGGAGACGTAATTGAAGTTTATTCTAAGATTGCCCGCTCTAAAACAAGATTACCACTTGCTGGACCAGCCCAGAGACAGGCTCGTGCTGCAGCAAACCACATGTATAATATTCCTAATAAGAACAATGGTGTTATTGGTACTTCTGTAATTAGAGCTTTCAATTATAATGCTGCTGCCACAGGCTTAAATGAAAAGCAACTGCAGGATGCTGGTATTTCTTATGACTTTGTTTATGTGATTCCTACTGATAAAGTTGGTTTAATGCCAGATGCTAATCCTTTACACTTTAAACTTATCTATGAAGTACCAACAGGTAAGATTTTAGGTGCTCAGGCTATTGGTAAGGGTAATGTAGATAAAAGAATTGATGTTATGGCAACAGCTATCTTAATGGATGCAACAGTCGAAGATTTAACTGAATCAGAGTTAGCTTATGCTCCTCTTTTCTCTACTCCCAGAAACGCTGTTAATCAGGCCAGCCTGGTAGCAACTAACTTAATCAATAACCGCTACAATCAGATTCCTGTAACTAAGGTTAGAGAATTAGTGGAAAATGATGCCTTTATCGTTGATGTTCGCGAAAAAGATGAATATGAAGCCGGTCACCTGGTTAATTCAGTCAATATTCCTCTAAGTGAATTAAGAGAAAGAACTGATGAGATTCCTAAAGATCAGCCAGTTTACATGCACTGTCGCTCAGGTCAGAGAAGTTACAATGCTGTTCTAGCATTACAGGGTAGAGGTTATGATAATGTAACTAATATCGCTGGATCTTTCCTGGGAATTTCTTTCTATGAATATTTCCAGGATCAGACAACAGATCGCGAAAAAATTGTAACTGAATATAACTTTGAGTAAAAAGTTGGTACCGGTTACTTGAGAATTTTTTCCAATTAATCCGGTTTTAAATAGTTATAAGTACAAATATGATATCTTTGATGATAGTATATGACTAATGTTCAAAAAGATATAGTTATAATTATAAGGACGTGTAAACAATGGCTTTAGATAATAAAAAAGAGATCAACAAAGATCAATCCTCATCTAATCATTCTTCAACTCAGAATATCAGCAGAGAGCCAGCTAAAAATAAAAAAACTAAAACAGAAAGAGCGCTCACTTTTTTAACCTGGACTTCTATTTTTCTTATCTGGTATGTTATAACTAAATTAGGAATTTTTACGCCGACTTTACTGCCAGGACCAGCAAGAGTCTGGAGAGCTTTCTTAAGAATTTTAGCTGAAGGTTATAATGGAGTTTCTCTCTGGCTGCATTTAGGAGCCAGTTTCAAACGTCTCTTTGTTGCTTTATTCTTTGCAATTTTTACCGCTGTTCCGCTGGGACTACTAAGCGGTTATTTGGACAAAGTTGAGGCAGTAATTGATTCTGTAGTTGAATTTTATCGTCCACTGCCACCACTTGCCTATTATACGCTTTTAGTTCTCTGGTTCGGCATTGATGACACCTCAAAACAGATTCTCTTATTTTTAGCTGCCTTTGCTCCTATTTATATTGCCTGTGTCTCTGCAGTTAGAAAGTTAAATCAGGATTTTGTGCTAAGTGCCAGATCACTGGGAGCAGCTCAAAAGGATGTTTTTTTAAAAATTGTGCTGCCGGCTTCTCTGCCCGAAATTTTTACCGGAATCCGAACTGCATTTGGAGTCGCTTATACCACCCTCGTTTCTTCCGAAATGGTTGCTGCGACTTCCGGTATTGGCTGGATGGTTCTGGATGCATCTAATTTTTTGAAAAGTGATGTGATTTTTGTAGGTATTATAATTATGGGGATTACAGGTGTAATAATTGATGCTGGCTTAAGGTTTTTAGAAAGAAAGATAATTTTCTGGAAAGGACATGTCTAAAACTTATAATTTAAATTCTAATTACACTTTACGATTGAACTTATGCTGAGAATAAATTTGATTTGAGATACTATAAAAAAATTTGGAGGTACTGAAATGAAAAAAAGTTACTTAAAAAAATTATTTCTGTTATTTATAGTGGCAGCACTTGCTTTAACGCTAACAGCCTGCGGGAGTGATCAGGCTCAAAATGATAGTTCAGAAACTGAAAATACAGCTGCCCAGGAATCACTGCCGGAAGAAATTAATTTTGGTATTTTAAGAGTTCCTAATGATGAAACTATTGCAGTTGCTGAAGGTTTTTTCGATGATTATTTTACTGAACGTGGAATCGAGGTTAATACCAGAGTTTTTGATTCCGGAGTCGAAGCCAATCAGGCCCTTGCTTCTGGAAGTATTGATTTTGCTACTATGGGAAATACAAATGCAATTACCGCTCTCGCCCGTGAACTCAATGTCGAATTAATCTGGATCCATGAGGTTCTGGGAGAAAATGAAGCGCTGGCAGTCAAAAATGGTTCTGGGATTGAAACAGTTGAAGATCTGGTTGGAGAAAGAATTGCAGTTCCTTTTGCTTCTACCGCCCACTATATTCTTTTAAATGTTCTAAAAGAAGCTGGGATTGAAAAAGATGTTCAGCTTTTAGATATGCAGACTGCCGAAATTGTAGCCGCCTGGGAACGGGGAGATGTCAAGGCAGCTTATACCTGGCAGCCAACTCTGGCCCAGCTTTTAAAAAGCGGCTCTACTTTAACTGACAGCAGAGAAATGGCTGAAAAAGGCTATATTACCGCCAATGTTGACGTTGTCCGCAAAGGATTTTCTGAGGAATACCCAGAATTAGTTGCTGATTTTATTTCTGCTCTGACTAAGGCTGGAGATATTTATAGAAGTGACCCTGAAAAAGCTGCTGAAATTGCAGGTAAGGAACTCGGCCTGGAAACTGAAGTTGCTCTGCATCAAATGCGTGGTACCACCTGGAAAACAAGAGAAGAACTCTTAAGTGAAGATTTCTTTGGTACAATTGATCAACCCGGAAACTTTGCCAAAGTAATGAAAGATACTTCCGACTTCCTGCAGAATCAGGGTTCTATTGAAGAATCTCCTTCTCAGGAAGCCTTTAATGAATATGTTAATCCTGAATATATCAAAATGTCACTGGAAAATGAAGAAAATAATTAATTTTAATATTTAAGATTTTAACTTAATCAATGTAATTAAAGCTAATCAGGAAAGGATATATTTTATGTCTGCTCAAACAAAAAAAGAGAGCTTAATTAAAATTGAAGATATGAGCCTGGAATATGGTGAAAGTATTAATTCTACACTTGCCCTTAAAAATATTAACTTAGAAATTAATAATGGTGAATTCATCTGTGTTTTAGGCCCTTCTGGCTGTGGTAAAAGTTCACTGCTTAAATGTATTGCCGGCTATGTGAAACCAAGCTCTGGCAGAGTTATGATGCAGGGGGAGCAGGTTGATGGTCCTGACTGGCACCGGGGAGTTGTCTTTCAATCTCCTACCCTCTATCCCTGGATGACTGTAAATGAAAATGTTGAATTTGGACCTAAAATGCGAGATCTACCCAGGGCTGAGATTAAAGAAATTCGGGAATATTTTTTAGAAGAAGTTAATTTGAGTGGATTCGGTGAAAATTATACCTTTGAATTATCCGGGGGTATGAAACAGCGAGTTGCTATTGCCCGGGTACTGGCCAATTATCCTCAGGTAGTTTTAATGGATGAACCCTTCGGAGCCCTGGATGCTTTAACCAGAGAAAATATGCAGAACTTAATCCGCAACATTTGGGAAGAAAATAATACGACCATCTTTTTTATCACCCATGATGTGGATGAAGCACTTTTACTGGCCAATCGAGTTGTTGTGATGTCAAAACAGCCGGGAGAGATTATTAAAATCTTTGATGTTGATTTTACAAATCAGATATTTGAAAAGGGAACAAAAGAAGTAATTTACAATGAGGATTATTTTGCAGTTAAAAATGAAATTATGGATATTATTCACGGTCAAATCGATTAATTTTTAATCTAGTGCTTAGTCCAAAATAATTTTAGGATAAATATTATAGCAACATATAATTAAGAAAGGAGCCCAAATGGGCTCCTTTCTTGTATAAAGATTAATTTTATACTTATCTTCTGCTTAATTTAATTTTTAACTCAGATTACTGAACTACTTCGTATCCCTGATTAGCCCAACCAAGTGGTGCATTAGCATCAGTTCCCATACCACCATTAAGTGATACAGCATCATAGCCTAACATTCTTAAACCAGCTACTGCCTGACCTGCAGTTTGACCTGTGTAACAGTAAACAACTAACTTCTGATCCTGTGGAAGCTGTCCAAAATACTGCTCCATACCAGCACCCCAGGGAATATTAACTGCACCTTCTATATGACCTTCAGCGAAAGCTCCTGGCTGTCTAATTGAAACTACCATCATATCTGCATCAGAGTCTACAGCCATCTTTAACATATCTTCAGCAATTTTATAGTTCTTATACATTGAATCACTAACATCAGCTAAACCTGCATAATAGTCTTCAATAGCAGCTTTAACATCTGAATTAATTTCATAATCTGTAGCTCCACCAAGTTCATTTGCCTCAGTTTCAACTATTTCTTCATAACCATCAACTTGAGAAATTCCAAGATTCCAACCAAATCTAACTGATTTAGCTTCAAAACCGGCAAAGTTTAATAAAGCAACCGCCTGATTTGCAGTCTGAGCTGTATAACAGTAAACATAAATAGTCTCATCACCAGGTAACTTGTCTAAAGCAGCTGGCATAGCGTCTGGACCCCAGGGTACATTTACTGCACCTTTGACATGTCCTTCATTATAAACATCAGGCTGTCTGATATCTAAAACAAAGAGATCTTCTCCAGCTTTAACTTTTTCTACAAAAGCTTCTTCCCCAATCATGCCATTATCTTCTGGAAGATTTGCAAAATAACCATTAACCGCATCCTCTACTGCATCTGAAACTGCAAGTGCTGAACTGGAAACTACAAGTAAAGCCATCATAACTATTGCCATTGATAATAAAATTCTTTTTTTCATTCTTATTCCTCCTAATTTTTTGATGAAATATTAAAGATAACTAAATTGTGAAATTGCAATACATTAAAATATATTTCACAAACTTTCTTAAATAAAAGTTCTCAACTCACTGTTAAGAACTTCTATTATCAACATTAATTTGTTAAAATAATTTACTTAAGAACCATCCTGAGCACTTGGTTCAGCAGGAGCACCACTTAGCATTCCCTTTGGAGTTGAGCTATCTGATGACCATTCGATCCAGGCACCGTCGTAAAGCTTAAGATCTCTATAACCAGCATTATGTAGAGCTAAGAAGCTTTGAGCAGCTCTAATTGAAGTTTGACAGTACATTATAACCTCTTTATCTGGAGTGATATCATTATCTGGATAATATCTTTGAATATAACTTGGTGGATAAAATTCTCCATTATCCTTATTATTGTCGACATAATTGATATGAATAGCTCCAGGAATAATACCCTCACTAACCTCATCGGCAGTTCTAACATCTAAAATAACAACATCTTCAGCAGGATTGTTTGCCTGTTCAAGAACTTCTTCCTTAGTAGCAATTAGCTCCTCATTCTTTTCAGCAGCAGTGTATTCTGCAGCCTCAACCTCGTAGTCACCGGAAACAAATTCTGCTCCAGCTTCTTCTAAAGCATTTAAACCTCCACTAATGACTTTCATATTTGCAGTGTCATGGCCGTAAACCAGCATTGTCCACCATAAACGAGCTGCATCCATATTATTGTTATTATCATAAATTATTACCTTTGTCTGATTGGAAATACCATTCTCCCCCAAAGAAGATTCTAATTTGGAAGCATCGGCCAGCATATTTGGATAAGGACCAAAAGTAGTAATATCATTTCTGGCAATGTTTACTGAACCTTCAAGGTGCTGGTCTTCAAAGTCACCAGAGTTTTGAGTATCAACTACAACTACCTCTTCTTCCTCAATCATCTTTAAAGCTTCATCAGCTGTAATTATATCCTGCCCCACTTCACCGGGAACAGAAATATCCGCTTCACAGCCTGTGAGAATAATCGCAAAAGCTAATAAAATAAATAATACCTTTATTGATTTTTTCATTTTTCCACCTCCGAATTTATATTGTTAAAATTGGAACAATCTCTAATAATATTATAAAACATATTCCCCACTTATAGTTATAACAATTGCTAATAGTATATTCAATTATCAAATGAAAAGGCTTTATTGGCAATATTTTAAAATAAAACCTTGATTGTGGTATAATAATACCAATCTAATAAATATTTTTTAGGAGCGTTCATATGTATTTTACTGTTAAAGATATCTTTAAAAAAATAAAAGCCTGGAATTTAATAGTTCTCTTTTTTATTATAAACCTTTTCTTTCTCAAAAACTTTCCCTTTGTTCATTCAGACGAGGCCTGGTTGAGCGGGCTTTCTCGACAGATAATGCAGACAAATAACCCAGCCAGCACTGAAACGTTTTTTGATCTGCTGCCGCGGAACCCACATGCAATCAAAATCTTTTTTCACTTTTTACAGATCATTTTTATTAAGTTATTAGGTTATCAAGTCTTTACTTTTCGCTTAATTTCACTGCTGGCCGGCAGTTTGAGTCTTTTTATCTTTTATAAAATAACTTTTTTAATTACCAACTCTAAAAAATTAAGTATACTGGCTTTAATTATACTGGGCCTGGACATTCATTTTATTTATAGTTCCCATCTGGCCCGGCAGGAAATTATATTAGTTTTAATATTCTTAACTGCACTCTATTATTTTTTAAATGCGATAGAAAAAACTGATGAAAAAAATTATTCAGAATCAAAAAAAGAAGACACAATTAAAAAAGATATCTATCTTGGCCTTATTCTGGGCTCAGCTATTGGTTTCCATCCAAATGCTTTTATTATTTCCATGCCCTTTATAATGATCTACAGCTGGAAACTGGCTTTCAATAAAAAAACTAAACTTAAAAATTATTTAAGTTTTGGGGGAACTTTAGCAGTAACTGCCTTCTTTTTTATTTTTTTAAGTTTTCTCTTTGATCCTAATTTTATTGGCAATTACAGCAGCTATGGAGCTCAGTTGGGTGTGCTGGATTCTTTACTGCTTAAATTAGAAAATTTTAAAGATTTTTATCTAAAATTATTTTATCAGGTAAGCGGTACCTATTATGTTCCTCCGATTAAATTTCAACTGGTATTTTTTGCAGCTGCAGCTCTGGCTTCACTGGCTAAACTTTTACTTAACAAAGATAAGTTAAATTTATTTTTGCTTATCAGTCTATTAGCTGTTAATCTGGGATATTTAATTATCGGCAGATACAATCAAACTTCAATAATTTTTATCTTTCCGATTGCTTATCTTATATTTATCAACCTAATAAAAAATTTAAATTTTAAACTGAGCGGCAGCTTAATCCTGATTTTAATTGCGCTTTTAACCCTGAACAGTGGGACTACAATAATTGAGGAGAGCCATTATAATTACCAGGATTATCTGCAGCAGATTGCAGAGGTAGTGCCGCGAGATGCCAGGGTGCTGGCAAATCTAAATACAGACTATTATTTTGAAAATGGAAGCCTTGTTGATTACCGAAACCTTGCTTATCTGCAGGAAAATAATCTCTCTTTTGCTGATTATATAAATCAAAATGAAATCGAATATATAATTTATCCCGAAGAAATGGATTATATCTACAACAGCCGACCAAGCTGGAATATTCTCTACGGCAATCTCTATCCTTATTATCAAGAAATGCAGCATTTTCTCAATCAGGAAACTGAACTAATCAAAGAGTTTACTAATTCTACCTATCCAATGAGAATTGTAAGAAAAATTGGAGCCAAAAACTGGTCAGTTAAAATTTATAAAGTCAATTCTACAGCTGAGACTGGAGCTTTTCAAAAAGCTGATTAAAATCTCTGCTGCTCCGAATACGAGGGTATGGAAGTTTATTTTCAATAATATTAATTACTTCGCCCGGCTCATTTTTCATCAGCACTATTCTTTGGGAAAGAAAAACTGCCTCCCTGATATCATGGGTCACAAAAATAATTGTTCTCTCTTCTTCCTGCCAGAGCTGAACCAAAAGCTGCTGCAGCTCCTGGCGAGTCTGGCTGTCTACACTGCCAAATGGTTCGTCCATTAACATAATTTCAGCTTCTGCAGCCAGGGTTCTGGCCAGAGCAGCTCTCTGCTTCATTCCACCGGAAAGCTGATGGGGATAATAATTTTGATATTCTGCAAGCTTAACTTCAGTTAGATATTTATGAGCCTTTTCTTTAATTTGAGCTGGACTTAAACTCTTATTTTTATTTTTAGCTGCTGCTTTAACTGCAAATTCTACATTGTCAATTACTTTCTGCCAGGAAAAAAGCTGCTCAAAATCCTGAAAAAGCATTATCCTGTCCAAACCCGCACCCACAAGTTCTTCTCCTTTTTTTAAAAGCTGGCCTCTATCTGTTTTGCTGAAACCGGCTATTATTTT